>Ga0256845_1002041_pt1 | contig 15200 bp, 14 predicted proteins | sample RiftiametaG_FD_189101 | JGI IMG/M metagenome (GOLD analysis project Ga0256845, IMG submission 189101) | Tube worm associated microbial communities from hydrothermal vent at the East Pacific Rise, Pacific Ocean - Riftia | ecosystem: Host-associated > Annelida > Integument > Unclassified ...
CCTCTTCTGCTCCAATTGTTTTTGGCATTATTGCCAATGTTTTTGGTGTTACCAATGATATTGCACCGGGAGTATTTTTTAGTACTATTGGCATTCTATTAGCTGTAACAATTACAGCATCTAATTTTATGGTGTCTTGTTTTAATTCTTGTCCATATACAAGAATATTGATGCACAAAAGTGCAGTAATATATATTATTTTTTTCATTGTATTTTTATTTTACTAATTGTTAGAATATAAATACCATAAATGCACAGACTTTGTCTATTTGTCTGCAATTCTGTTTTTTATAATCGTAAATAATTTAATAAATTGACTAAACTAAAATTTGTAAGTCAGGGCTTCACTCTATTAATTTACAGGTTATTAAGTATAAATAGGCTTTGCCTTAATTCAAATAATGAAGTTTTTATTATTACTAGCAATAACGAGTTAAAACAGAAAGTGAAATTTATTGAAAAGTGTAAAACTTAGGAGGGGGCGATAGTGTTTCTACATAAATAGATTTGTAATTTTGCTGATATTTTATAAAACACATATCATCTTTGTTTATTTTAGTATTTATCGATAATTTTTCGGGAAAATATTTATTACTTAAAATCTTTCGTATTTTTAATAAAGTGTTGTTTCTGTGTCTATTATGTTTTTTGTAATTTGCTATTAAATCTTTTTCTTTCGTATCGTTTATACAGTAATAATATTTTTCTTTGCCTTGAGTTTCTACTTTAACAATATCATACATTAAACCATTATAAATAAATTCTTTATTTTCTTTAGTCCACTTTATTTTTTTCTTATTATTCGATGAAACTACTATAAGAGTAAGCTCTTTTTTGCTTAGTTTGTTTCTAATTTTATGCTTTATTTCTTGTTGAATATTGTGTTGTAAATATTTAAAATATAAATGATATCCGTTACTAACAAACAGAATTATAACTAATAATATAAGCGAGATATATTTTCTCATTAAGCTTTGTAAATTTCATTAATTAACTGAGCTAAATTAGCAACATTTTCATCAAAAATAGTAAGAATATCAAAATAAATATTTCCTTGCTTTAAAACTCCAAGCACAGGATTATCGGTTGTTAAAAGTTTTCTATATAATTTTTCGGCTTTGTCAGAGTTATTCTTTTTGCCATCAAAAACTAAGCGAACAGCAAAACTATCAATTTCGTGTTCGGGTAGAGTGCCACCGCCATACTGACCTTTGCTTTCAGTAATTTCAGATTTTATTTTATATTTTAAAAGTTCTTTTTGTAGATTTTCGGCAGTTTTTCTTTTTTCTGTAATACTTCTTTTTAATGTTTTAAAAATAATATTTTTTTCAAATAAATCTTTATCGTTTAAATAGAATTGGCACGATGTTTCTAAAACAGCCAAAGTGGTTTTGCTAACTCGCAATGCTCTCATTAGAGGTTCTTTGCGTAGTTTTTCTATAAATTCTTTTTTACCTGCAATAATTCCTGCTTGTGGTCCGCCCAAAAGTTTATCTCCACTAAAACAAATAAGGTCAATTCCTGTTGCAAGTGCCTGTTTTACATCGGGTTCGTTTTTTAATGCCTCGTTATCTACCTTGCGTAAAAGCCCTGAGCCAATATCATAAACTACAATTATATTATGTTTTTTGCCAAGAGCCACAAGTTCGTCTAAACTAGTTTCTTTTGTAAAACCTTTTATCACATAATTTGATGTGTGGGTTTTAAAAATCATACCTGTATTTTCGGTAATATTATTTTCGTAATCGCTAAGTTTAGTTTTGTTAGTTGCACCAACTTCAACCATTTTGCAATCCGAAGCAGCCATTATATCGGGTATGCGAAACGAACCGCCAATTTCTATTAACTCGCCACGCGAAGTAATAACTTCTTTGTGTTTAGCAAAAGTTCGTAAAATAAACATAACAGCAGCAGCGTTGTTATTTACAACCAAAGCATCTTCGGCTCCTGTTAAAAATTGCAAAAGTTTTCTTGCGTGGCTATCTCTATGCCCACGTTTTGCTTTGTCTAAGTCAAATTCAAGATTGTTATATCCGATAAGTGTTTTGTTTACCTGCTTTAGAAGTTCTTCGCCAAAAGGAGAACGTCCTAAGTTTGTGTGGATTATAACTCCGTTTGCATTTATTACAGGCTTTAAACTTTTGTCGGCAATGCTTTTTGTTTTATTAATTATTTGGTTTATAAAATCTTCTATTTCTGGAGCTTTATTACCTTTTTTAATTTTTTCACGATATAATTTTATTGTTTCCCGTATCGAAAAAGTTACTAAATCAGCATTATAAGTTTCTATTAAATGTTTTATTTCTTTGGTGTTAAGCAGCTTATCTACTGCCGGAAGTTTTTGGTATTCTGTATTTTGATTACTCATATTTTTTATTTTCTTATCTAACAAAGATAATAACAATATTATATACTCAAAGTTAATAATATTTGTTTTATGTAAAAAAAACATTTTATCTTTGTATTACTAGGGGCTGCTGAAAAGCAAAAAAAAAGGAGAGCAATTTGCTCTCCTTTTTTTTTATTATTGATATCCAAAAAAACTATTTTTGTACTGTTTTAACAACAGCTTCAAAAGCTTTTGGATTATTCATAGCTAAATCTGCTAATACTTTACGGTTAAGTTCAACACCTTTTGCGTGAACTAATCCCATAAATTTAGAGTACGATAATCCGTAAGGACGAACTCCTGCATTAATTCTCTGAATCCATAAACCTCTAAACATACGTTTTTTGGTTTTTCTATCACGATAAGCATATTGTAATGCTTTTTCGTGCGAATTCTTAGCTACAGTCCAAACATTTTTTCTTCTTAAGAAATAACCTTTAGTCTGTTTTAAAATCCTTTTTCTACGTGCTCTTGAAGCAACGTGATTTACTGATCTTGGCATACTATCTAAATTTTATGAACAAAAGGCGTTTCGAAATTACGAAAACTTATTTGGCCTTTTTATTCTAGTTAATTACTTTATTATATACTTATTTCATGTTTAACATTAACTTCACATTGCTTTCATCAGCTTTATGAACTTCTCCAAAATGAGTTAAATTTCTTTTTCTCTTTTTAGATTTCTTAGTTAAAATATGACTTTTAAAAGCATGTTTTCTCTTTATTTTACCACTACCGGTTACTGTAAACCTTTTTTTGGCACTTGATTTTGTTTTTACTTTAGGCATCTTACAAAATTTTAATAAATTAATAATTACTCAGCAAAAACTTCGAATTTAATCTCTGCTGAAACTTCTTTATGAAGTTTTACAACAGCCGAATAAAAACCAACTTCTTTAACAGCTTCGTCTTTAATTTTAATATTTCTTCTATCAACTGTTACTCCTTGCTCCAATAATACCTCAGCAATTTGTACGTTTGTTACAGAACCAAATATTTTTCCTGTAGTACTTGTTTTTGTTCCAATCTTAATTGGAGCTTCTTCAAGTTTTTTAGCAAGCTCAAGAGCTTCGTTCTTAATTTTCTCTTCTTTATGTGCTCTTTGCTTCATATTTTCTGCATGCATTTTTTTTGCAGATTCCGAAGCTAAAATGCCAATTCCTTTAGGAATAAGAAAATTTCTTCCGTATCCGTTTTTTACAGTTACGATATCGTTTTTGAAACCTAAGTTAGGTACGTCTTGTTTTAATATTACTTCCATATCTTCCCCTCCTATTTCATCATATCAGTTACATAAGGCAATAAAGCTATGTGACGACATCTTTTTACTGCTGTCGAAACTTTTCTTTGGTACTTTAGTGATGTACCAGTAACTCTACGTGGTAAAATTTTACCTTGCTCATTTAAAAAACGCTTCAAAAATTCAGGATCTTTAAAATCAACATATTTGATTCTGTTCTTTTTGAAACGACAATATTTTTTCTTCTTAAAATCTACCGCAACTGGCGATAAATATCTAATTTCTCCGTTTTGTGCCATTTATTTTTCCTCCTTACTTGCGTTTGATAGTCTGTCTTTTCTCTTAAAACTATATGCCAATGCATATTTGTCTAATTTGATGTTTAAAAAACGAATGATTCTTTCATCTCTTCGTAGTTCCACTTCAAATTTGTCGATAATACTACCTTCTGCTTTAAACTGAAATAAGTTGTAAAATCCAGTAGATTTTTTCTGAATTGGATAAGCTAATTTTTTTAAGCCCCAATTCTCTTCATTCACCATTTCAGCTCCATTAGAAGTAAGAAAGTCTTTAAACTTCTTTACCGCTTCCTTTACCTGTGCTTCAGATAAAACGGGAGTCAAAATGAAAACGGTTTCATAATCTCTTACCATAATAATTAATTTTTACTTTTTTAATTTGAGTCTGCAAAAATAGGTATTATTAAGTAATTATCATAATAAGTTTAGTGTTTTTTTTATATTTACTTTTATTTATTCAAATCACGGTGTGACTATTTGTTAATCATTATATTATGTTTTAAAATCTTAGTGGTATTATTAAAGAAAGTCACGTCGTGATTATTAATGAATTATGTTTTGCTAAAATTGGTTTTTAAATTTTATTAATTTTACTTGCATATGTATTTAAACTTAAGCTAAATTTGTAAAAATAATTTTTTTTTAAGATGTTGATGTTTTCAGAAAAAGAAATAGATAATTATATAGAAAATCATATTACTGCCGAAGATGATATTTTGGCAGAACTAAATCGTCAAACACATGTTAGAATGATGCACCCACGTATGTTGTCTGGGCATATTCAAGGTAATATTTTAAGCATGATGAGTAAAATGATAAATCCTAAAAACATTTTAGAAATTGGAACATACACAGGATATTCTGCCATTTGTTTAACAAAAGGTTTGCAAAAAGGAGGAAAACTTACAACAATAGAAATTAACGATGAGTTAAAAGATTTTACTCAATCGTTTTTCGATAAAGCCAAACTTAATGATAAAATAGATTTTATTATTGGTGATGCATTAACTGTTATCCCAAAACTAAATATTAAGTTTGATATGGTTTTTATTGATGGAGAAAAATCACATTACAAAAAATATTTCGATTTGGTAATTGAAAAAACTTGTAAAAATGGTTTTATCATTGCCGACAATACGCTTTGGGGCGGAAAAGTTATTGAAAAAGATATAAAAAATAACGATTATTTCACAAAAGGTATTATAGAATTTAATGATTATATTGCTAATTGCAAAAAAGTAGAACTTGCACTTTTTCCTGTGCGTGATGGAATTACTGTTATGAGGAAAAAATAATATATTCAAAACCACCTAATGAACTAAAAGTCCATAGATTTGAACTACGAATAAAATTCGTTATGCATAGAAACAAGACTTTAGATATTAGACTTTAGACCTTAGACCTTAGACTTTAGATATTAAATTTACATAAAGAAGTAGCATTTTCAATCTATCTTTTGAAAAGAATTATTCTAAAAATATTATAATTAAAATAATTAGATTAATTTTGACAACTTTAAAATATGGATACAATGGATTTTGAACAAGAATTTGAAAATATAAGACCTTATAATAACTCGGAAATACCAGCAGCAATAGATAAAATTATTGCAGATGAGAATTTCAATTTTATTTGTAAATTTCTTTTTCCTGAAAAAGAAATAAATGAAGTAATCAATATTCTTAAAAGCATAAAGACTATTGATGAATTTCAAGTAAAAATTTCGAGTAAGTTTTTAAATTTTATATTAAAAGACACTTCAGATGGTTTAACTTCGTCTGGTATAGAACAAATTAAAGGCAAAGGTCATTTGTTTATTGCCAATCATAGAGATATTGTGTTAGATTCTGCTTTTTTGCAATTAACTCTTATTAGTAACAATATTCGTACAACGCAAATAACTGTAGGCGATAATTTGGCAAAAAACCCGTTATTTAAAGAGTTAGGAAAGATAAATAAAATGTTTATTCTTTACCGTGGAGGTACAAAAATACAGATGTATAAAAATGCGGTATTGCATTCTAAATATATTCATAACTTAGTTCGTGAGAAAAACAAATCGCTTTGGATTGCACAAAGAGATGGTAGAACAAAAGACGGAAACGACAAAACACAGCAAGGTTTACTAAAAATGTTGCTTGGCGATCGTAGAGATATTGTTCCTGCATTAAAAGAACTTGATATTGTTCCTATGTCTATTTCGTACGAGCTTGAAACTTGCTTTAAAGAAAAAATTAAAGAAACATATATATCGCAATATGGTGAATACAAAAAAGAAGAAAATGAAGATATGCATTGTGTAGTAGCAGGGTTCTTTAGTAATAAAAAAAGAATACATATTGCTTTTGGCACACCAATAAATAATATTATTGATGATATTGATGAAGAGAACTTATCTAATAACGAAATTATAGATGTATTTGTAAAAGAAATTGACAAACAAATATATTTAAACTATATGCTTTGTACATATAATTATATAGCGTGGGATATACTTAACAAAAAACAAGATTTTAGTAAGGAATATACCGAAGAAGACAAAATTAACTTTGAAAAATATATTGCAGAAAACATTAAAGATATTGATGGCAATAAAGAACAAATTAGAGAAATTGCTATTGGTATTTATGCAAATCCTGTTTCTAATAAATTGTCTGTTCAGTAATTTTTTTTTTAAAATAAAAATAGAATAATTACATAATAACTTAAAAAAGATGTGTAACTTTGAATTGATTAACAAGCTTGTCTTAAGAAGACAAGCTTTAATTCAAAGAACAAATATTTAACTTCGTTTAGCTTGCGAACTCAGTTCTGTTCGCCTCAAGCATCGGAAAATTAGATATCCCAATTGGGATTAACATAAAAAGTTTATTTATGGGCTCAAAAAAAACCTTTTCACCTTTTAACAAAGAAGAACTTCTACCACAAGAAGAAATGCTTGCTGTTATGGACAAAAGTAAAAAATTTAAAGTAGGTATTTTAAAAGAAACCAATAAGAATGAGAACAGAACCCCACTAAGTCAGTTAGGTGTTAAACTACTTATTGATAATGGAATATCTGTTTATATAGAAAAAGGAGCAGTAGAAAAAGCAAGCTTCTTCGATTTAATGTATAGCGAAGTAGGAGCAGAAATTAAAAATACAAAAGAAGAGGTTTTAGAAGCCGATATTATACTTAAAATATCATCTTTTACCGAAAAAGAAATAGCACTGTTAAAGAAACGACATATTATTATTTCGGCAATAAATCTTAATACAATATCAAAATCATATATTAAAAATTTAATGCAAAACAAGCTTACTGCCATTGGTATGGAGCTTATAAAAGACCGTAATAATTGCTATCCTATAATTAAATCTATGAGCGAAATTGCAGGAAGCACTTCTATATTAATAGCCTCAGAATATTTAAGCTCGCAAAACGGAGGCAAAGGCGAAATGCTTGGCGGAATTCCAGGCATTAAACCAACCGATATTGTTATTTTAGGTGCCGGAACTGTTGGAACAACTGCAGCAAAAACTGCTTTAGGTCTTGGTGCAAGTGTAAAAGTTTTCGATAATTCTGTTTCTAAACTTAGAAAATTACAAGAAACTTTGGGGCAAAATGTTAATACTTCGTTTTTACAAGAAGAACTTACACGTAACTCTATTCTATCGGCAGATGTGGTTATTGGAGCATTAAACAAAAATCAGAAATTGGGTTTTGTAGTTAGCGAAGACACTGTTAAACAAATGAAAAACAATTCGGTTATTATTGATGTAAGTATTGACGGAGGAGGTGTTTTTGAAACTTCAAAACTTACAAATCATCAAAAACCTACATTTGTAAAACACGGAGTAATACATTATTGTGTTCCTAATATACCTTCAAAAGTTGCACGAACTGCCTCTTATGCTATAAGTAATATACTTTCTTCAATTATTTTAGAACTTAGCAATAGCCAAAATATAGCCTCGTTTCTTCGTCATAATATTGGTATGCGAAGGGGTACTTATATTTATAACGGAATTCTTACAAACGAATATATTGCTAAAAACTTAGATATTCCTTTTAAGGATATTGATTTAATAATGGCAGCTTTTTAAGCTTATTTTTGTAGATTTTGCAGATATACTCAATCCTTCTTCGCATAATTTGGAGTATATACACTATCTATTACTAATATAATCATGCCATCTTTCAATAGTAGTTTTCATATCTTCTGGTAGTTCGGAATCGAAAAACATATATTCTCCTGTTCTAGGGTGGGTAAACCCTAACGATTTTGCATGCAAAGCATGGCGGGGTAGGATTTTAAAACAATTATTCACAAATTGCTTATACTTTGTAAAAGTAGTACCACGCAATATTTTATTGCCGCCATATCTTTCATCGTTAAACAAAGGGTGGTTTATAAACTCCATATGTGCCCTAATTTGATGTGTTCTGCCGGTTTCTAGTTGGCATTCTACAAGCGATACATAAGAAAAATCTTCTAAAACATTATAGTGTGTTATAGCTCTTTTGCCAAAATCACCATCAGGAAAAACCGACATTTTTAATCTGTCTTTTAACGAACGTCCTATATTTCCTTTAACAGTGCCTTTGTCTTCTTTAAAACCGCCCCATACAAGTGCTATGTATTTTCTTTCTATGCTATGGTCGAAAAATTGTTTTGCCAGTTTGTTTTTTGCTTCTTCGGTTTTGGCAATAACCATTATTCCTGTTGTGTTTTTATCTATACGATGAACCAATCCCGGTCTTTCGTCTTTTTCTTGAAACAGTGGAGTATCTTTTAAATGATATGCCAAAGCATTTACCAAAGTGCCGGTATAATTACCGTGTCCGGGGTGTACAACCATTCCTGCTTCTTTGTTTACGATAATTATATCATCATCTTCAAAAACAATATTTAATGGAATATCCTCAGGAATTAATTCTAGTTCGCGTGGAGGCTCCGACATTAATATAGTTATAACATCTTTTGGTTTAACCTTATAGTTCGATTTTATTTTCTTATCGTTTACAAAAACATTGCCTGCCGAAATAGAAGATTGTATTCTGTTTCTTGAAGCAGCTTCTATTTTATGTGTTAAAAACACATCAATTCGTAATAGTTTTTGACCAGGGTCGCAAACAAATCTGTAATGTTCGAATAATTCTTGATTTTCGGATACTTCTTCTTTTTCTGACATGTTTTTTTTAATGATTGACAATTATTTTTTTTGTAGTGAAGCTTTTGTCTGTTATCAGTTTAACTAAATATAAACCATTGTTATAAGAGCTTATATCAATTGAATTGATATTTTTATTTATGCTTATTAATTGTCCTGTTTGATTATATATTTCAATAGTATATTTTTTTTGATTTGTTTTGATATACAATTGATTATTAACAGGGTTAGGGTATAAACTAAATTTATTTTCAATATGGTTTAGTTCATCTACAGAGATTGGTAGTTTTTTACCAAAAACAGGTCTTATCATTATTGAGCCTTGATGAAAAGATTGCGACCATTGATTATCTATAAAATAAAATGTTTTTTTGCTGGCATCGGTATTTTTATCAAAACCTAAATTCATATATTTTTCGTGGTTTTGGCGATATCCTATGCAAAAAGTATCTGCTAAAATTATAGGTGTGGCAAGTTTATAATCTTTGTAATTGTTTAATCCGTAGTTGTAATTGGTAAATAAATCGGTTTCTTCGTAGATTATATTACCGGGCATTCCGTTATTCCAAGCTCTGATAACTAAATCGAAAGCTAAATCTTTGTTTGCATTATTACGAGTTCTGTTAAACCAAAATCTTATAGCTCTAAGTGTATCAGCTTTTAGTGTATAATATTTTATAGCAATTTCTGAGCCTGCAGAGCTTTCGCCATCAATACCAATACCTGCTTCGGGGAAACCATCATCGTAGGCATAATAGTTATAAAATCTTTGTATAAAGTAACATGTGTCGTTCCAACTATAATGTTCTCCAACAATTGGATTATCAAAAATTATAGTTTTTATTGAAAATTCGGCAGAGTCTTCAGTTGGAAAAAAGTTTTTTGTAAAAATAGTCTTAGTATAGTAAAAGTTTTGTGCAAGAAATTCTTGACCATTAAGGTCTATTGTTCCTATATCTATAGTGTCGAGTAGAGCACCGTTTGTTAATGCTCTAAATAATACTTTACGGTCGAAACCCAGAGCTGTTAATCCGTAATTTCTATAAGAAGCTCTGTTTTTTTTAGGTTCCATGTAGTTCTCAAAATGAAGCCAAGGCATTGCGTAGTAATCTTTAAGAAAAGTACCTGGTGTGTTTACAAATCCTATATCAGAAATTAAAGTGTCTGACCAAGTTCTTGCTGTATCAATTCTAATTAAATCTAAGTTCCAATAATCTCCGTTAGAAGAACGGTTATCGGAGCTAACACTAGCATAGTTAATAAATCTAAACTGAAATCCTTTTACAAGATAAAGCGTATCTGTAATGCTTATCATTTTTTGTTTAAAAGGATAAGAGAAATCGCCGTTCATATTCCAAACGCTTGTCCATTGTGGTTTCAATGGCGATTTAAATTGTAATACTAAGGAGTCTTTATATTCCGGTGGGTCAAAAGCTAAGCCTTGTGGCTGATAAAAGAAACTAAAGTATATTGAATCTGATTTGTCAAAAGCTAAGTTTATGGGTTTTGATGTTAAACTATCGGCAATAAATGTAAAATTGTTTGCATTGCTGTGCATTAATCCATCTTTATTTAAACAATCGAAAGTTGCAACGCCTCTAAAAATTGGTGTGTCGGGATAAGAATTATTTATAAAAACTTCGCTGTCTAACCATAACGAGTTATCGGGGTAAATACCAAATATAGCAAAATCTTCTATAAAAGGTAGGTTAATTGTATCAGCACTTGCTCGTTGTTTTACGGTAATGTGTTTCTCGGTTTTATATTTATCTATTTCCGGATTATTATCTAAAGAAACAATCTTTATTTGTGCATTTATCCCACCAATGGTAAGTATAAAAATTAATATGTTATAAAATATTTTCTGCATCAGTATTATTAATATTATCTAAGGTATCTAACTCAATCTCAGGAACTAAACTTTCGTCGGTGCTTATCCATACATCAATAAACGAACCTGAAATAATTTTATTGCCATCAACAGGCATTGGCGATTGTTTATATATTATGGCGTTTAAACTGTCTTGTGTTGTTAATATATTGTCGTCGTAGAATTTACCGGAAATACTTATAAAAACATTACTGCATTTATTTTCTGCTTTGGATAGTGTCATTCCTAAAACATTTGGTACAAGTATTTCTTGGTTGTTGCTACCTTGCCCAATTTCAAGGTCGATATATGTTCCTTTAGGGATTTTAGTTCCTACTTTAATTTCTTGTCCTCTGTATATTTGTTTCAGAACATAGTCTTTAAGCCCAGGAACATATTTTCTTTCACCAATTTTTATTCCAAAATTATTGGCATCAGAAATTGCTTGACGTATAGATTCGTTTACTAAATCGGGCATAGATACCATTTCTTTTGAAAATGATACAATGCTTACGAAAATTGTTCTGTTTTCTTTTATTTTATTATTAGTTTTTGGCGATTGTTCTACTATGCTGCCTTTTTCTAAATCGTTGCTAAAGATAGAGTCGGTAATTTCCACAAAAAGATTTTGAGTTTTAACTGCGGCTTGGGCTTCTTCAATAGTCATTCCTTTTAAGTCGGGTACATCAATTTCGTTTCCGTTGTCGGTATAAATGTCTATTCCTATAATTGTGGTAGAAAATATTAAAACCACTACTGCAATAGCTATTACCAAGTTGATAAGAAATCTTTTATTTTTAATTAAATCAATTAATATCATTCTAATATTTTGTTAAAATACAAAGATACATTATTTTTTTTATTTTTTTGTGAATAATATTTTGTAGTAAATTTATGTTTTTTTATTCGCTTAAATTTACAAGCCTAATATAGCTGGTGTCTGTCCATAAACTCAAGAGATTGAACTATAAAGTTCGAGTTCAAAGCCTGTCCCTATTTATTTCGGGAGCGTGTGAGGAATTTAAACCGCAGAATACAAAAGTATTTGAGGATTTGAATTTTGAGCAACAACGCAGAAATCGGACTTTATAGACAAGCTCTAGCTATGCATAAAATTTTATACCACTTTAAATCTAAAACTACCGATATACATACAAGGTATTAACCTCTAAAAAAGAAAAAATAAATTTGCATAAATTCTCGAAAAGCTAAATAGATTGAGTAAATTTGTTTTTTGTTAAAAATTAATCAAGTTTGTAACTTAGAAATCGGACTTTATAAACATATGGGCTAATTATTGTCTGTTCATAAACTCAAGAGTTTGAGCTAAAAAGTTCGAGTTTAAGGCGTGTGAGAAATTTAAACCGCAGAATACAACGGTATTTGAGGATTTAAATTTTGAGCAACAACGCAGAAATCGAACTTTATAGACAAACTCTAAATTAGCAATGAAACAATTATTTTTTATATTTATTATTGTATTTAGTTTTAATATATTTTCTCAACCAGAAGCATATAAACAAAATATTAGGGGAACTATTATTGATGATGACACCGAAACACCTTTGCCCGGAGCCTCAGTAATACTTTTAGGAACAGACCCAATAGTAGGTACAACAAGCGATAATGAAGGTAGATTTATTATTAACAATATTAAAACAGGAAGAGTTAGTTTAGAGATAAGTTTTATTGGATATGGAACAATTACATTAAGTAATTTAATGCTAACATCGGGTAAAGAACTGGTGCTTAATATAAAGCTTAAAGAACAAGCTTTTGTAACCGAGGCAGTTGTAATTAAAGCAAACAATAGAAAAGATAAGCCCATTAACGAAATGGCAAGCGTAAGTGCACGTTCTTTTACGGTAGAAGAAACCGAAAGATATGCAGGTAGTTTAGGCGACCCATCTCGTATGGTTGCAAACTATGCAGGAGTTATGTCTGTTAATGATTCTAGAAATGATATAATTATTAGAGGAAATACACCTTCGGGTTTATTATGGCGATTAGATGACGTAGAAATTCCTAATCCTAATCATTTTGGTTCACTTGGTTCTACTGGTGGACCCATAAGTATGCTAAATAATAATTTGTTAACTAATTCTGATTTTTTTACATCGGCATGGCCTGCTCAATACGGAAATGCAATTTCGGGTGTTTTTGATTTAAAATTACGCTCAGGAAACGATCAAAAGCATGAGTTTATTGGTCAAATTGGGTTTAATGGTTTTGAACTTGGGGCAGAAGGTCCTATAAAAAAAGGGCAATCTTCTTACATGTTAAGCTATAGATACTCTACTTTATCGATATTTAACATGATTGGTTTTAATGTAGGTGTGGGACAAGCAGTTCCTCAGTATCAAGACTTAACTTTTAAAGTAGATGTAAAAACAAAAAAAGCAGGAAAGTTTACTGTTTTTGGTATCGGAGGTAAAAGTTTTATAAAACTTTATGACAGTGAAAAAAGTGAAGAAGATGGTGACGCAGCATATTCTTTGGGAGGATATGATACCGATTTTGGTTCCGATATGGGTGTTATGGGTTTATCGCATGTTTATTTTTTTAACGAAAAAACTCAACTGCGTTCAAGTATTTCGGTTTATGGCACACATGTAACAACGCTTGTAGATTCTTTGCAATTTGATACTAATAAGGTTGTTATACCTAATTCTAATGCACCATATTATAGAGGGGATATGAAAGAAAATAGGTTTTCTGTTTCGGTAGCTTTAAAACGAAAAATAAACAAAAAGAATATTTTTAAAATAGGAACAAATCTAAAGCATTTTAATGTTAATTATGTTGATAGTGCTACTGTGCATAAAGATTTTGTTACTTTAACAGATATTGATGGAAACATGAATTTGCTAAAAACTTATGCTGAATTTAAACATAGATTTACACATAAAATCACCTTAAATACAGGTTTGTATTCTCAATTTCTTGATATAAATAAATCTACCAGTATAGAACCTAGAATTGGTTTACAATATAATTTCACAGGTACACAATCAATAAATATTGGTTACGGATTGCACTCTCAAACGCAAGTGCGTACGGCATATTTCTATCAAACACGTTTGCCTAATGGCGAATATATAAAAACAAACAAAAATCTTGATTTTACATATAGCAACCAATTTGTGTTGTCTTATGATTATTTGTTTACTGAAAATACTCGCTTGAAAGTAGAAACTTATTATCAAAACCTATATAATATTCCTGTTAAAGAAAGTTTTGGACAGTTTTCATTAATAAACAGTGGCGACGATTTTTATGTATGGATGGAAGATAGTTTAACAAACGATGGCACAGGAACAAATTATGGTTTAGAAATTACATTTGAACATTTTTTGTATAAAGGGTTTTATTTTTTGATAACAAGTTCATTGTTTCAATCTAAGTACAAAGGAGCCGATAAGGTGGAGCGAAATACCGCTTGGAACGGAAATTATGTGTTTAATGGTTTGTTTGGCTACGAAATAAAAGCAACAACACACGGAATTCTTGGCTTTAATATTAAATCAACTTATGCCGGTGGTAAAAGGTATATTCCTATAAATTTAGAGGAATCGCAAAAACAATATAAAACGGTTTATAATTACAATGAAGCATACAAACATAAATTCGATGATTATTTTCGTTTAGATTTACGAATAAGCTTTAAACTTAATGGTAAAAAAATAAATCAAGAATGGGCATTAGATTTGCAAAACATTACTAATAATAAGAATATATTTCGTCAAGTTTATAACAAACAAACTCAAGATTTAACCACCGATTATCAAACTGGTTTTTTTCCTATGTTTATGTTTAGAATTAATTTTTAGAACTAGCCCCCTTAAATCAAATTATTTATTGGTCACAAATGTAGTTAAAACTATGTAGTGTCTGTCTATAAAGTCCGATTTCTGCGTTGTTGCTCAAAATTTAAATCCTCAAATACCTTTGTATTCTGCGGTTTAAATTCCTCACAGGCTTTGAACTCAAACTTTATAGTTCAATCTCTTGACTTTATGGACAGACACTAAATAAGCTTGACCGATTTTATAATAATTTAATTAATTACCATCGGGTAATTATGAGCCCGAAGTTTTTTTGTCTAAAGTCTAATATCTAAGTGTCTAATATCTAAAGTCTTGTTCCTGTGTATAACAAATTTTATTCGTAGTTCAAACCTATGAACTTGTAGTAGTCTATAGTGGTTTATTTTGATAACACTATCTTTTTTATAATAAGATTATCGTT
>Ga0256845_1002042_pt1 | contig 15194 bp, 13 predicted proteins | sample RiftiametaG_FD_189101 | JGI IMG/M metagenome (GOLD analysis project Ga0256845, IMG submission 189101) | Tube worm associated microbial communities from hydrothermal vent at the East Pacific Rise, Pacific Ocean - Riftia | ecosystem: Host-associated > Annelida > Integument > Unclassified ...
ATTTCTCCTCGTTCGAAATAACAATCGTATCTATTTTAAACTTTTCAATCTCAATGTCACAGCATTCTTATGAGCTTGTAACCCTTCTGCATCTGCCATAATTTCAATAGCATTTCCAATATTTTGAATACCTTTTTTTGATATTTTTTGAAACGTGATTTTTTTAATAAATGCATCCAAATTAATGCCGCTATAAGCTTTAGCAAAACCATTTGTTGGTAATGTGTGGTTTGTTCCTGAAGCATAATCTCCTGCGCTTTCTGGCGTATAATTTCCAATAAATACTGAACCTGCATTAATTACTCCATTCAGATAGAAATCTTCATTTTCTACAGCTAGAATATAGTGCTCAGGTGCATACTCGTTGATTAAATCTAGAATATCATTTTCATTTTCTAAATAAATCAACTTCGAATTTTCAATTGCTTCTTTGGCAATTTCTTTCCTTGGCAAATCTTCTATTTGAATTGCTATTTCTTGTGCAACTGCATTCAGCATCAATTTCGATTTCGACACACAAATCACTTGACTGTCAGCTCCATGTTCTGCTTGACTTAATAAGTCTGAAGCGACAAATGAAGCGTTTGCAGTATCATCTGCTAAAACCAATAATTCTGATGGTCCAGCAGGCATATCAATTGCTATACCTTCAGATAAAGCAACTTGTTTTGCAGCTGTTACATATTGATTTCCTGGCCCAAAAATCTTGTACACTTTAGCTACAGACTCTGTTCCAAAAGTTAACGCACCAATGGCTTGAATGCCTCCAATTTTAAATACTTTGGTAATTCCAATTAACTGAGCTGTATATAAAATCGCAGGATTTATATTTCCATTTTTATCTGGTGGCGTACACAAAATAATATCTTTACAACCTGCTATTTTAGCAGGAACACCTAACATCAACACTGTCGAAAATAATGGTGCAGAACCTCCAGGAATATAAATTCCTACTTTTTCAATACCACGAGATTCTTGCCAACACTCAACTCCATTAGCTGTTGAAATTACTTTCTTTTCAATCTTTTGAGAATTGTGAAAGGTTTCTATATTTTGTTTTGCTAACTGAATAGCATTCTTTAATTCATCTGAAACTTGATTTTCTGCATTTTTAATATCATCTACAGAAACAGAAAAATCATCAATTGAAACATTATCAAACTTCTCGGTATACTTTTTTAAAGCTTTGTTTCCATTTTGTTGAACATCATCAAAAACTTCCTTAACAATACTTTCTAACGAAATAGTTGTAAACGTTGGACGTTTTAAAATGTCATCCCAATCATCTCTATTTGGATTATTAATGATATTCATTACAAAACCATTTTTTCAATTGGGCAAACCAAAATCCCTTCAGCTCCGTTTGCTTTCAACTCATCAATTACTTCCCAAAATCTATCTTTTTTAATCACTGTGTGAATTGAACTCCAGCCTTCTTCTGCCAATGGCAACACTGTTGGACTCTTCATTCCTGGTAAAATTTTAATAATGTCTTTTACCTTGTCATTTGGTGCATTTAACAATACATATTTTGAATCTCGTGCTTTTAAAACGGCTTGAATTCTAAATTGTAATTTATTTAAAATCGCTTGTTTTTTGTCAGACAGATTTGGTGATGATGTTAGAACAGATTCTGAAGTTAACATCACTTCCACTTCCTTTAAATTATTTTTAAACAAAGTACTTCCGCTTGACACAATATCAACAATAGCATCGGCTAAACCAATATTTGGTGCTATTTCTACCGAACCATTAATTACATGAATTTCTGCGGTTTCACCTTTACTTTCAAAATATTTCTTTACCGTATTTGGATACGATGTTGCAATTTTCTTTCCTCTTAAATCTGAAATATCATTATATGTAACATCTTTTGGAACTGCAATTGAAACTTTACATTTCGAAAATCCTAGTTTTTCAATAATTGGTAAATCTTCACCTTTTTCAACCAAAGTGTTTTCTCCAATAATAGCAATATCAACAACTCCGTCACGTAAATATTGAGGAATATCTCCATTTCGTAAATACAACACTTCCAAAGGAAAATTTCTAGCCACTGCCTTTAATTGGTCTTTTCCATTTTCAATTGAAATCCCACAACTCTTTAATAACTGTAAGGAATCTGTATTTAATCTTCCTGATTTCTGAACTGCAATTTTTAACTTATTCATTTGTCTTGTTTATATAAATTTGAAACAATCAAGTTTTAATTAAAAATTAAAAACCCGCTTGATTGTCTCAAACGGGTTTAAAAATATGTTGATTTTATTCAATACATCTTCAATTCGCTTGAAAGCAAATATGAAAATGATGATGTAATTGAATAAAGTTCATTTCTTGTTTTTCTTAAAGCAAATATCAACAATAAAATTTATAATTCTAGGTATTCAATACAATTTTTATAATTATTGAATATTCTATATTTTTACTTATAAATCATTATTTAATATTTAAAAGAATGATTTAAAAGCTATAATTACTTAATGGCTGTTTTATTGATTTCCTAAAATAATAGGCATTCCGCTATCACCAGAACCAATAATAATTACTTTACTATTTGGCGATGCTGCTAATTTAATAGTTGCTTCAATGCCTTTGTCTTGAAGGATTTTATCGGTTAATGATGCACTTAAAATTTTATTTGCATCTGCTTTACCCCTAGCTTCAATAATTACTTTTTCCGCTTCTTTTGCAGCAGTAACTAATCTAAACTCATATTCTAAAGATTCTTGCTCTTGTTTTAATTTACGTTCAATCGCTTCCTTTATAGTTGATGGTAATGTAACATCACGTACCAATACTTCATTTAATTGTACATATTGCTTATCAAGAATTTTTTTAGTTTCTTCATATATTTCATCTTGAATAATATCACGTTTACTAGAATATAATTGTTCTGGCGTGTAACGTCCTACAACTGAACGTGCTGCACTACGTATAGCTGGCTGAATTACACGTTGTAAATAATCTTCGCCAAGGGATTGGTGTAAATTACCTAGGTTGTTATAAATTGGTTGAAACCAAGCTGAAGCATCAATTTGAATTTCTAATCCATTAGATGATAACACTTTCATTTTTTCAAAAAGCTCTTGTTGACGTACTTCGTAAACAATTACTTTATTCCAAGGTGCTACAATATGAAATCCTTCTCCTAAAGGTGGCTCATCTGTAACCACACCATTGTCAAAGGTTTTATAAAGCACTCCTGCTTCACCAGAACCTATAGTTATAGCTGATTTTGATAATAATACTATTAATACAATTGCCCCAAATATAAAGGGTATTGCAATTTTTGGTAATTTTTCCATTAGTTGTTTTAGTTTAAATTAATCCGTTATATTTTCTTAAAAACCACTCTATTGTTAAGCTTAATGCTATTAAAATAAGGAGGTATTTCCAATCAATCAAAGGTATGGTATTTTTATTGCTTTTTTGAATTGTTATGAAGCGATTATCACTTAATAAATCGCTTATTAAACTTTCTGTATTATCAATAAAATAACTTTCACCTTTACTGTTAGTAGCTAATTGTTGTAACTTTGTTACACTTGCGTTTAAAAATTGTTGTTCAACATTGTATTCTAAAATTTTAAACGTTCCAGATTTTGATAGATTTTCATTTATTGCCCGAATAGTAAAACTGTATTTCGAAGGTGGTAAACTACTTAAATCTACTTGAAAATTGTTGTTTTTTAATATAAGAGGAAATATTTTTTCTTCATCTGAAACTTTGTTTTTTACAGTAATATGAAGTGTTTTACGAGCATCAAACACATAGTTTTTATCGAAAAATTGTGCTTTTATAACAATACCATTACTACCATTATAAAATGATTCGTATTCTATATTTAATCTGCTTCTTCGTTTATTTGAAGCTAAATATTGAACGAGCTTCCCGATAAAATCATCAAATTCATTAAATGTTTTTGAATTTATAAAACTCTGTGCACGCCATTGCCAAATATTCTCACCAAATAATACAGCTTCTCTTCTACCGTTAGTTTCAAATGTTGCTAACAATGGTTCTTTAGTTGAAACATTGCCCAATTTTTTATTTAAAATAGATTGAAAAGGAATTGAAAATTTAACAGAACCATAATTTGATTTTAAAGGAGGAAACGATTCGAAATTTATATCGTCTATTATAAAAGGTGAAAAATTAAAATTTAATTCTGCCTGATAATCTTCGGTTTGGTTTGTTATTTCATTTGTATAATTTTCATTCACTGAGTTTAGAAAATCCAAATCAGTTTTTGTGCCTACAATTACAAACTTATTCTTGTTTTGTTCTTCTAATAATTCAAATAACTTCTTAAACTTACTATTTGGTTGATTTATTATAATTAATTGAAAATCATTGATTTGACTAATTATTTCATTTAATTTCAAAAAGGTTACAGAACGTTGTTCGTTACTCTCAATACTTTTCTTTAAAGCACCTAAATCTGGATGTAAAAAATCGCTTACAATAGCTATTTTGGTTTTTTGGTCAATAACTTCAACTGCAAAATTCTTGGTGTTATTTATTTTATTTTTCTCGCTATCAATAGGAATAATAGTCGCTTTTAAACTACTAACTCCAACCCTATTTGCTGGTAATGTAAAGTTAATTGTTTTGGAGTTATTATTCTTTGTAAACCTTACGGGTTGTGAATACACTATTGCATTACCACTTGTTACTACAAACCGAGAATTAACAGTGCTATTGCCGTTATAAACCACAATGGTTTCAATAGGAAATCGATTCTTTAAATAAGCGTACCTATTTACGTTAAGTTGTTGAATTTTTAAATCGGTATAAGTTACCGTATCACCCAAAATTACTGGGTAAATAGGTTGTTTATAGGTTGTATGCGAAAATTCATAATCGCTACCATAAGTTTGATTTCCGTCAGTAATTAATATGGTTGGCGCATTTGTATCTTTATAAATTTGAGATAATTGACTAAACGCATTATTAATATTTGTTTGTTTTTCTGAAAACGAAATAGAATCCGTAGCATTTAACGACTCACCAAAAGTGTATTTAGTAATATTGAATTTATCATTCAATCTATCATGATTAACTATTATATTAATGATATTTAAAGCATTTTCATCTTGTTTTAAATGTTTTATTGAACTTGAATTATCAACAGCAACTATTAAGTTTGGTTTTTCAGTTGATAAACTAATTTGCTCAAACTTAGGGTTTATAAGCAATAATAAAATTGAAAAAATTGTAAGAAATCTTAAAAATAAAAAAAACATATCTAATTTAGATATGCTTTTCTTTTTATATGTATACTGAAAAAGAGCTAGCAAAAGTGCTACAATTCCAGCTATAAAAATATAAATTAATGTTTCTGAAGACATCGTTTAAGTTAACATTCCTCCGTCTACATTTAATGTTTGTCCTGTAACATAAGCACTCATGTCGCTAGCTAAAAACACACATACATTGGCTATATCTTCTGGTGTTCCTCCTCGTTTTAAAGGAATTGCAGCCCTCCAACTTTTTACAGTTTCTTCATCAAGTTTAGCTGTCATTTCAGTTTCAATAAAACCTGGAGCAACTACATTACTTCGTATATTTCTTGAACCTAACTCTAAAGCAACAGATTTTGAAAATCCTATAATCCCTGCTTTTGAAGCTGCATAATTTGTTTGTCCTGCATTTCCTTTTACACCAACTACCGAGCTCATATTAATAATAGAACCTTTACGCTGTTTAAGCATGGTACGTTGCACCGCTTTTGTCATATTAAAAACAGACTTTAAGTTAACTTCTATAACGCGATCAAAATCGTCTTCGCTAATACGCATCAACAAATTATCTTTTGTAATACCTGCATTGTTAACCAAAATATCAATACTACCGAATTCTTCTAAAACATCTACTGCTAATTGTTGAGATTCATCAAAACTCGCTGCATTACTTTGATATCCTTTAGCTTTAACGCCTAATGCATTTAACTCTTTTTCTAGTTCATTTGCCGCTTCTACCGAAGAGCTATATGTAAAAGCAACATTTGCGCCTTGTTCTGCAAAAACTTTTGCAATACCTTTTCCTATACCTCTACTGGCTCCAGTTATTATTGCCGTTTTTCCTTCTAATAGTTTCATATATAATAAAATAAGTTCTTTTTAATTAGTTATGATTCATATAAAGTTAAAATCACTTTCTGTAAAATCAAATATAATAAATCCAAACTGCATCAAATAAAAAAACCTCACAAAATCTTGTGAGGTTTTTAACAATTATATTGTTTTTGCTTAAGCTAAAACTTCAGCAATTTTCTTTCCTATTTCAGCAGGAGAATCTACAACGTGAATTCCACATGCTTTTAATATTTTCTTCTTTGCTTGTGCAGTATCATCACTTCCACCAACAATGGCTCCAGCATGTCCCATAGTACGTCCCGCAGGCGCAGTTTCACCAGCGATAAAACCTACAACAGGTTTTTTACTACCACTAGCTTTGTACCAATTTGCAGCTTCTGCTTCTAACTGACCTCCAATTTCACCAATCATAACAACTGCTTCAGTTTCTGGGTCGTTTATTAATAATTCTACAGCTTCTTTTGTAGTTGTTCCAATAATTGGATCACCACCAATTCCAATAGCCGTTGTAATACCTAAACCTTGTTTTACAACTTGGTCTGCAGCTTCATAAGTTAATGTTCCAGATTTTGAAACAATACCAACTCTACCCTTTTTGAAAACAAACCCTGGCATAATACCAACTTTAGCTTCACCTGGAGTAATAATTCCTGGGCAATTTGGACCTATTAATCTGCAATCTCTGTCTTTAATATAACTTGATGCTTTAATCATATCTGCAACAGGAATACCTTCAGTAATACAAATAATAACTTTTATACCTGCATCGGCAGCTTCCATAATAGCATCGGCAGCAAATGCTGGCGGTACAAAAATGATAGTTGTATCTGCTCCAACTTGTTCTACAGCTTCTTGTACTGTATTAAAAACTGGTTTATCTAAATGTGTTTGCCCTCCTTTTCCTGGTGTAACACCTCCAACAACATTGGTTCCATACTCAATCATTTGACCTGCATGAAATGTTCCTTCACTACCTGTAAAACCTTGAACTATTATTTTTGAATCTTTATTTACTAAAACACTCATTTGTATATTTTTTATTTACTAAAGTTGCACAAAAATACCTAATTGCTCTTACTTTTTACAACTTAATTATTTAATTTTTTTAATATTTCAGGAATCTTTCTAATATATGCCATTTCTTTAAATTTTTCTCTAGCCTCTACTGCCGGAGAACCAAAATATGATTTATTTTCATCGGTAGAATGTCCTAATCCTGATTGTGCGTAAAGTTCTGTACCCTTTGCAATTGTAATTCCGCTTTTCACACCAACTTGTCCCCAAATAATTACATTGTCTTCAACAACAACACAACCCGCAATTGCTGCTTGTGAAGCAATCAAGCATTTTTTACCAATAACAGTATCGTGACCTATTTGAATTTGATTATCTAATTTTGAACCTTCGCCTATTATTGTGTTAGCTGTAACGCCTCTATCTATAGTGCATAGCGCGCCTAAATCTACATTATCTTCTATAACGACACGTCCACTTGAAAGTAATCTATCATAACCATCTGGTCTATTTTTATAGTAAAATGCGTTAGCTCCTAAAACAGTTCCTGCATGAATAGTAACATTATCACCAATTATGGCATCGTCATAAATACTAACATTAGAATGGATAAAACAATCATTCCCTATAACTACATTATTTCCAATAAAACAATTAGGTTGAACTATTGTGTTTTTTCCTATGATAGCAGAATTTGATATTTGACTATTTGAAGAATAAAATGGTTTGAAATGATTGGTAAGCGTATTAAAATCTCTAAATGGGTCGTCGCTAATAAGCAATACTTTCCCATCGGGACAATCCACCTCTTTATTAATTAAAATAATAGTTGCAGATGATTCTAAAGCTTTATCATAGTATTTTGGATGGTCTACAAATACAATATCACCAGTTTCTACAACATGAATTTCGTTCATTCCTAAAACAGGAAAATCATCGTTTCCAACAAAATCACAATTAATTAATTGTGCAATTTCTTTTAAAGTATGTGGTTTTGGGAATTTCAAATGAAACTATTCTTTAACACGTTCTTTATACGTTCCTTTTTCAGTTTCAACTTTAATCTTATCTCCTTCATTAATAAATAAAGGCACATTTACAGTTGCTCCAGTTTCTACAGTTGCAGGCTTTGTAGCATTTGTTGCTGTATTTCCTTTAATACCTGGTTCTGTTGCTGTAACTTCTAAAACAACACTTGCTGGCATTTCTACCGAAAGTGGCATGTCATCTTCAGCATTTATAATTACAGTAACAACTTGTCCTTCCTTCATTAAACCTGGATTATCTAAAACAGATTCAACTAATTGAATTTGTGTATAATCCTCAGTATTCATAAAGTGATAAAATTCACCATCATTATATAAAAACTGAAATTTATGAGTTTCAACACGTACATCTTCTAATTTATGACCTGCAGAAAATGTATTATCTAATACTTTTCCGTTTGTTACACTTTTCATTTTAGTACGAACAAACGCTGGTCCTTTACCCGGTTTTACGTGTAAAAATTCAATTATTTTATAGATATCATTGTTGTACTTAATGCACAATCCATTTCTTATATCACTTGTACTTGCCATATTATTTGTAATTTTTTAGTTTGATTTGAAATATCCTTTCATGATACCCCGATGTGAATTCTTAATAAATTGAAGAATTTCATCACGCTCTGGAGTTGCTTCCATTTCTGCTTCAATTATTTCTGAAGCCTGCGTATTGTTATAATTTTTTTGATAGAGTATTCTAAAAATATTCTGAATTTCTCTGATTTTATCACTTGTATAGCCTCTTCTTCTCAATCCAACTGAATTTATTCCAACATATGATAATGGCTCTCTTGCAGCTTTCACATACGGTGGCACATCTTTTCTTACCAAAGAACCTCCAGTTACAAATGCATGATTTCCTATTGAAACAAACTGATGTACAGCTGTCATACCTGCTAATATTACATAATCACCAATAGTAATATGTCCTGCGAGTGTACTATTATTTGAAAAAATACAATTAGCACCCACAATACAGTCGTGTGCAATGTGGCAATATGCCATAATTAAACAATTATCACCAATAACTGTTTTCATTTTATCTACTGTACCTCTATTTATAGTAACACATTCACGAATAGTAACGTTATCACCTATTTCAACCGTAGTATCTTCATCGTTATATTTTAAATCTTGAGGAACTGCTGAAATTACAGAGCCAGGGAAAATATTACAATTTTTACCAATTCTGGCACCTTCCATAATAGTTACATTACTACCTATCCAAGTTCCCATACCAATTTTTACATTATTATGTATGGTAGTAAAAGGTTCTATAACAACATTCTTCGCAATTTTTGCTCCTGGATGAACGTATGCAAGTGGTTGGTTCATAATTATTTAATTTTTGAGATTTGAGCCATTAATTCAGCTTCCGCACATAATTTACCATTGGCATAGGCATAACCTTGCATATGGCAAATACCACGACGAATTTGTGTAATTAAGCTACATTTAAATATTAATGTATCGCCTGGAGATACTTTTCGTTTAAACTTCACTTTATCCATTTTCATGAAAAATGTTAAGTAGTTTTCTGGGTCTGGAACTGTATTTAAAACTAAAACACCTCCTGTTTGCGCCATGGCTTCAACAATTAAAACACCAGGCATTACAGGTGAACCAGGAAAATGACCAACAAAAAACGGTTCATTCATGGTTACATTTTTCATAGCAATTACATGTGTATCTGTAAGCTCAAAAACCTTATCAATCATCAAGAAAGGAGGTCTATGTGGCAACATATCCATTATTTGATTTACATCCATTAACGGTGTTTGATGCAAATCTACTTTAGGAACGTAGTTACGTCTTTCATTTTTAATTATTTTAGATAATTTTTTTGCAAATTGAGTATTAATACCATGCCCAGGTTTATTTGCAATAACTTTACCTCTAATTCTGGTACCTATTAATGCTAAGTCTCCTATAACGTCTAACAACTTATGCCTAGCTGCTTCGTTTGGGTAGTGCAATGTTAAGTTATCTAAAATACCATTTGGCTTAATAGATATTGAATCTTTATTAAAAGCCTTTTTAAGTCTTTCAATAGTTTCTGGAGATAATGCTTTATCAACATAAACAATAGCATTATTTAAATCGCCACCTTTTATTAATCCATTTTCTAAAAGCATCTCAATTTCATGTAAAAAACTAAATGTACGTGAGTTAGAAATATCTTTTTTAAAATCTGATATATGATTTAGTGTTGCATTTTGAGTTCCTAAAACTTTAGTTCCAAAATCTACCATGGTAGTAATTTGGTACTCATTAGAGGGCATCACGATAATCTCACTCCCAGTTTCTTTATCTGAAAATGAAATAACTTCTGAAATAACGTATTCTTCTCTAAAGGCATCAAGTTCTACAATACCAGCTTCTTCTATAGCTTCAACAAAAAACTTAGAAGAACCATCCATAATAGGAGGCTCAGATTCATTTAATTCAATAATAGCATTGTCAATATCTAATCCAACTAATGCCGCAAGCACATGTTCTGAAGTTTGTATCTTAACTCCGTTTTTTTCTAAACAGGTACCACGTTGTGTATTTGTAACATAATTAGCATTAGCCTCTATTATTGGTGTTCCTTCTAAATCAATACGTTTAAAAGCTAAACCAGAGTTAGCTTCTGATGGTTTAAAAGTTAGCGTTACACTTTTACCTGTATGTAAACCAACACCAGTTAAAGACACTTCTTTAGCTAGGGTTTTCTGTTTTATTTCGGTATTAATTATTGCCATTTATTTTTTTTTCAATTTCATTAATATTTTTAACAATACTAGGAAGGTTTTTAAAATGCACATACGATTTATTATAATCGCTAAGTGTTAATGCTGGAGAGCCTTGAAGCACTTCGTTATCCTTTACGTTTCTTCCTATGCCTGTTTGTGCTTGTACTTTTACATTATTGCCAATAGTAATATGTCCTGCAATACCAACTTGTCCTCCAATTTGACAATTATCGCCAATTTTTGTTGAACCTGCAACTCCTGTTTGTGCTGCTATAACAGTGTGTTTACCAATTTCTACATTATGTGCAATCTGAATTTGGTTATCTAATTTTGCTCCATATCTGATTATTGTGGAACCAAAAGTAGCTTTATCAATAGTAGTTGCTGCTCCAATATCTACATAATCTTCAATAATAACATTTCCTATTTGTGGTATTTTTGTATAGCCTCCAGTTTCATTTGGCGCAAAACCAAATCCGTCTGCTCCAATAATTGCTCCCGAATTTATAACACAATGGTTCCCTATTATGGTTTCTGAATAAATTTTAGCTCCCGAAAAAATTATGGTATCATTTCCAATAACAACATTATCTCCAATATATGCATTTGGAAAAATCTTCACATTGTCACCAATAATTGCATGGTCTCCTATATAAGAAAACGCACCTAAATATATATTCTTTCCATATTTTGAAGATTCTGAAACAAATGACGGTTGCTCAATACCCTCTTTGTTTAGCTTATTCATATTGTAAAATTCCAACACTTTAGTAAATGCCAAATATGCATCATCTACCTTTATAAGCGTTGCATTAATTTCATTTTCTGGAATAAATGTTTTATTTACAATGGCTACAGATGCCTTTGTTGAATATATGTGAGGAGTATATTTAGGATTTGCTAGAAAGGTTAGAGAACCTTCTGTACCTTCATCAATCTTAGATATTTTTGAAACTTCAATATCTGGATTACCAACAACATCACCTTCTAATATTTTTGCAATTTGTTGTGCTGTAAATTTTACACTCAAAAGTTTGTAGTTTTTGTTTGATTAACGCAAAAATAGGAAAAATGTGTTAAAGTTTTTCATGTACGCTTTGCTTATTATTTTTAATGATTATATGTATCATTTTATATTCTTCGTAATTTAATTGAATAAATTGTGTTACAAGGTTTCTTTAGGATAACATATATAATATTTGGTTACCGGTTTTGACAATGCTTTTAAATTCAATTGGTCGGAAGCTTTTACAATATCTTCAATTTTCCCAGACTTATGCAATATGTTTATATTTTGATGTTTTATTTGATACGCTTGATTTGAAACACTACCGGTAAATACAAAATATTGTGCTTCAGCTTTAGTAATATTATATTTATTAACTAGCTTTTTTATATGTTTTTCTAAGCTTTTCTTTTTTATACTTTTCTTTTTCATTTTTATTTTAAGTAAATTTCTGTTGATAATCATTTCACATAGATTACTCAGAACAAAATCTTCATGATGTTGCCATTCTTTCATTGCTGAAACAATATCATAATCATCTAATTCAGAAAATATATCTAAAGTTTCATCATTAAAATTATCGATTGAAATTTCGTTGCTTAAAAAATATTTCAATGCATTACTAGCGTGTAATTCCTGTTCGTTATTATATAGCTCTTTTGCACGACGTAACACTCTAATTAGTAATTGCTCTGCAACTAATCCTGTTTTATGTAAATACACTTGCCAATACATTAATCGGCGTGCCACAATAAATTTTTCTACACTATAAATACCTTTTTCTTCAACTACTAATGCATCATCTACCACATTTAGCATTGTAATTAATCGTTCACTATTAATATTCCCTTCGGCAACACCTGTATAAAAACTGTCTCGTTTTAAATAATCGGCTCTATCGATATCTAATTGCCCAGAAATTAGCTGACACATAAATGCTCTGTGATACTCACCTTTAAAAATTTGAATGGCAAGCGTTAAATTTGAGTTAAATTCTTCATTCAAACGCTCCATGAAAAGCAATGAAATTTGCTCGTGCGACACGCTATTTACAATGCTATGTTCCATGGCGTGCGAAAAAGGACCATGACCAATATCGTGCAATAAAATAGCAATATAAAGGGCTTCCTCTTCTTCTTTAGAAATTGTAACTCCTTTAAAACGAAGTAGATTAACTGTTTGTTGCATTAAATGCACGCAACCAATAGCATGATGAAAACGTGTGTGATGTGCACCTGGATATACCATGTACGACATTCCCATTTGTGTAATTCTTCTTAGGCGCTGAAAATACTTATGCTGTATTAAATCGAAAATTAGAGTATTCGGAATTGTAATAAATCCGTAAATTGGGTCGTTTAAGATTTTAAGTTTGTTCAAATTTTAATTTTTAACAATAATATTACAAATATAATCATATGAATAAGATAAATATACTTTGGGTTGATGATGAAATTGATTTATTAAAACCACACATTATATTCCTTGAACAACGCAATTATAAGGTTACTACTTGTAATAGTGGTACCGAAGCTATAGATATTTTAGATGATACAAATTTTGATATTGTTTTTTTAGATGAAAATATGCCAGGTCTTACTGGTCTTGAGACTTTAAATGAAATTAAAGAAAAACAAGATACGCTTCCCGTTGTAATGATTACAAAAAGTGAAGAAGAATATATTATGGAAGAAGCTATTGGGAATAAAATAGCCGATTACCTTATTAAACCTGTAAACCCGAATCAGATATTATTAAGTTTAAAAAAGAATTTAGACCACTCTAGACTTGTTTCTGAGAAGACAACATCAAACTATCAGCAAGAGTTTAGAAAAATAGCCATGGATTTATCTATGGTAAATACATATGAAGAATGGGTTAGTTTATATCAAAAACTTGTTTATTGGGAAATTCAATTAGAAAATATTGAAGATGCTGGAATGTTCGAGATTTTAGAATCTCAAAAAAATGAGGCAAATATCCAATTCGGTAAATTTATAGATAAAAATTATATTGAATGGTTTGAGCCTTATACTGAAGCTCCTGTTATGTCACATACGCTTTTCAAAGAAAAAATAGCACCCGAATTAAGCAAAGAACAACCTACCCTATTAGTTGTTGTTGATAATTTACGCTACGATCAATGGAAAGTTTTTGAACCTATAATTAATAACTATTATAAAAAAGATAAAGAAGAAGCATTTTTTAGCATTTTACCTACCGCAACTCAGTATGCAAGAAATGCAATTTTTTCAGGTTTAATGCCTAGTGATATGGAAAAATTATTTCCAGAATATTGGAGAAATGATACGGATGAAGGTGGCAAAAACATGTTTGAAGAAGATTTTTTGCGAACACAAATGAAACGCTTAGGTTTAAATAATTTAAAATATGAATATTATAAAATCACTAATTTAAAATCTGGAAAAAAATTAGTAGACAATTTTAATTCTATAAAAGACAATGACTTAACGGTTGTTGTATATAATTTTGTTGATATGCTTTCACATTCAAAAACAGAAATGGAGGTTGTAAAAGAATTAGCATCTAACGATAAAGCTTACAGATCGTTAGCATTAAGTTGGTTTAAAAATTCTCCTTTGTTAGAAATGATTCAACAAGCACAACAATTAGGTTTCAAACTTATATTAACTACAGACCACGGCACTATAAATGTGAAGAATCCATCTAAAGTAATTGGAGATAAGGATACCAGTTTAAATCTTCGTTATAAAACTGGAAGAAGCTTAACTTATGATGCTAAAGATGTGTTAGTAGCTAAAAACCCAAAAGATATTCACTTACCTTCTATAACTATGAGTAGCTCCTTTATTTTTGCTAAAGGCGATTTGTTTTTTGCATACCCAAACAATTATAATCATTATGTAAGTTATTTTAGAAACACATACCAACATGGTGGGGTTTCACTTGAAGAAATGATTATTCCTTTCGCAGTATTCAACCCAAAATAATCTATATAACACAAAAAACATCGATGAAATACGTTTTTTATTAGTTTTTCCCAAATTAAATTATTAATATTGCATATAAATTTTAATTAAAGTTGGAAATTAGTTATAAGGTTAATGAGATAGAAGATGTTGCAGAACAGCTAATAAAAAATCTTAAAACTAAAACTTTATTAATTTATGGAGAAATGGGAGCTGGTAAAACAACACTTATTAAAGCCATTGTTAAAACATTAGGTAGTAAAGATGTTGTAAGTAGTCCAACTTTTTCAATTGTTAATGAATACGAATTAAAAAATGATAAAATTTATCATTTTGATTT
>Ga0256845_1002043_pt1 | contig 15183 bp, 10 predicted proteins | sample RiftiametaG_FD_189101 | JGI IMG/M metagenome (GOLD analysis project Ga0256845, IMG submission 189101) | Tube worm associated microbial communities from hydrothermal vent at the East Pacific Rise, Pacific Ocean - Riftia | ecosystem: Host-associated > Annelida > Integument > Unclassified ...
GAGGACGGGGAGGACGGGGGCTGGGAGAGCGCAGACGGCTCCGGGCCCGCCCCCGAGTCCGAGCCCGGCCCGGGGCCCAAGCCCGGGCACGGCATCCCACCGCAGTTCGTCGGCAACCCGAGCGGGCTCCCGGCCCGGGGTGATCTGTGCGCGGGGCGGGGCTGAGTTGATTCAGCTGGACGAGGTGGACCAGTCGAATCGCATGAACCAACCGAATCAGCCGATCGAGCTGAACCAGATCAGGGGGCTCTACGCGATCTTCGATTGGCCCTATCCACACCCCGTGGGTGAGCGGGTGGAGGCGGTGGTCGAGGCGCTCATCGAAGGGGGGGCACAGGTGGTGCAACTGCGGGCGAAGCAGGCCGACTCCGCGCTCCGGCGCCAGCTCCTGAGTCGAATGGCACCGATATGCGCCTCGGCTGGGGTTCCGCTGATCCTCAACGACGACCTGGGGCTGGCGCTGGCGATGGCGACTTCGCTCGAGGGTTTCTCGGGCGTGCACCTGGGCCAGGGGGACGTCGGGATTCTGGCCCGACCCGAGCACCGCGGCGCCCGAGCACGGCTGCGGGAGGCCGGGTTGATGCTCGGCCTGTCGACCCATAATTTGGACCAAATCGTGGCTGCCCGGGGCTCGGTGGACCCGGACTACCTGGGGTTCGGGCCAGTGTTCCCAACCCAGTCCAAACTCGACGCCGATCCCTCGGTTGGGCTCGAAGGTCTGGCCCAGGCCTGTGTGTGCACACCCTTGCCGGTCGTCGCAATTGGCGGCGCCACGGTCGAGCGCGGGCCTGCGATCGCAGCTTCAGGAGCGGCGGCGATGGCCGCGATCGGGAGTCTTTGCGCCGACAGCACGGCGGGGATTCGTGCCTCGGCGCGGGCGCTGAGCGTTGCATTTGCGGATGGCTCGTAGTCCCAATTGTCTACACGACACCGTCGTCATGGACTGTGAATGTCGAGACCTCTACTAAGAACAATGTCACGACGACACTGGACGGCCAATTTCGCAGAAAATTTTGCCAGCGTGGCAAAGCGGAGGAAACTGAGAGTGTGGATAGAGTTCGATCGACCGTGGCACCAGGGCGAACTCAGGTCGAGGCTCGCCCCAAGCGATGCCTGCGGACCGGGCCCCTGCCGAGTGTCCCCTGGAGGGAACTCGATCGCCGGGCGAGCTTGGACCACCACCTGCCGCTGTTGATCATCGGGCTCTTCGCTGTGCTCGCTGGCATTCAGCTCGTGCTCCAGGGTTAGGGCGAGGCGGGTCGCTCCAGGCCGACCGAAAGGTGAGGCCGACTGGAGGGGGCCGTCGGCCTGAAGGCGGGTTGGTACCCAAATCGAACACCGCTGTCCGCGAGCCCAGAAGAGAAAAGAAGAAGAAGACCCAGAGCCCTGGTCTCAGGGCGGTCTCTCTCGGACAGCGGGTTCAGCGGCCGGGGTAGGCCTCGATCAACGCCATCACTTCGCTGTCCTCGAAGATGTGGTCCGAGGCCTTGGCGCTGTCGAAGATGAATTTCACGAGCCCGTCGTCGGACTCGATGTCGCGCGAGTCGAGCCAGTAGCGGACGTTGGACTCGCCGGACATGAACCCGATCTCGATGCGTTGGCGCTTGCCGAACCAGCTGGCCGGGACGCCGCTGTAGATGCGGTCGGCGAGGTCCTCGTCGCCGGTCTTGATGGCCTTGATGACGGCCGCCGCGTGCACGCCGGTCGCGGTCCGGAATGCATCTTCACCGACGAGCGGATACTGAACGTGGATGGGGACCTCGCAGGCCCTGGACACGGCCTCGCACCAGGGCACGAGGTTGCGCAGGTCGTGGTCGATCTCGCCCAAGAGCTTGAGGTTCATGAGGGTCTGATCGAGGGAGGCGTTGCCGACCCGCTCGCCGATCCCCAGGGCCGTGCCGTGGATGCGGTCGGCGCCGGCCTCGAGAGCGACGATATTGTTGGTCACGCCCAGGCCCCGGTCGTTGTGGCCGTGCCAATCGATGCCGACGTGGGCCATGTCGAGGGCCTCGAGCAGCATGCGTGTGAACCCGACCAGATCGCGGACCCCGTCGGGGGTGGCGTGGCCGACCGTGTCGCACAGGCACAGACGGGTCACGCCGTGCTCGACAGCGCACGAGAACAGCTTGTTGAGGACTTGGGGGGTGGAGCGGGTCGTGTCTTCGGTGACGAAGCACATGGGCAGACCGCGCTTGCGGCACAGTTCGGCCGCGCTGCGGGTGCGATCGAGCAGCGTGTCGATCGACCAGTTCTCCGTGAACAGGCGGATCGGGCTCGAACCCAAGAACGCGTAAACGGTGATCTCCTGCCCGGTCGCCTGGGCGATGTCGGCGATCGCGTTGATGTCGCGCTCGTGGGTCCGGGCTGCGCAGGCGTAGTCGATGCCGAGTTTTTCACGTTCGGCGTAGTCGATCAGGGCGGTGACGTCGGCGACCGCTCGGGCTCCGGCCGCCGGGAGTCCGAGGTCGACGGCGTCGATCCCCAGGGACGCCGTGAGCCGGAGGATCTCTTGTTTCTCCTCGAGTGAGGGATCGCGGACCGAGGGCGACTGGATACCGTCGCGCAGGGTCTCGTCGAAAAAGCTCAGCTTGCGCGTCTTGAGCGGGCTGAGCTTGTTCCTCCGGTTGCGAGAGTTCCAGTCGAAGATCAGATCCGCAGGGGTTTGGTCTTGGATATTGGCGTTGCTGGACATCTCGAAACCCGAGTCAGGGAGCAATGTCTGGGTAGACGGTAGCGGTAGGCGGCCTCAGGGGCCCGGCGAATCAGGCCCGCTTGAGGATCAGAGCGATGCCCTGACCGCCGCCGATGCAGGCCGAGCCGACGGCATACTTGCCCCCGCGACGGCGCAGCTCGTGGGCGAGGTGGGAGGTGATCCGGGCGCCCGATGCAGCCAGCGGATGGCCGAGGGAGATCGCTCCGCCGTTGACGTTGACCTTGCTCCGGTCGAGCTCGAGCTGCTTTTCACAGGCCAGGTACTGGGGCGCGAAGGCCTCGTTGATCTCGATCAGATCCATGTCGGAGAGGCCGAGACCGGCCCGGGCCAGGGCACCGCGGATCGCCGGGACCGGCCCGATGCCCATGATGGTCGGGTCGACGCCCGTGACCTGCCACTGCACCAGGCGCGCGAGCGGGGTCAGGTTGTGGCGCTTCACGGCCTCCTCGCTCGCCAAGATGATCGCGCCGGCGCCGTCGCAGATCCCCGAGGCGTTGCCGGCCGTGACCACGCCGGTCTTCGAGAACGAAGCCCGGAGCTTGGCCATGCCCTCGAGCGACGCGTCTGCCCGGGGGTGTTCGTCGGTGTCGATGATCTTGTCGCCGCGACGGCTGGTGACGGTCACGGGAGCCATCTCGGCGTCGAAGTAGCCGCCGGCTTTGGCGGCGGCCCAAGCATGGTGGCTGCGCAGGGCGTAGGCGTCGCACTGCTCGCGGGTGATGCCGTTTTGTGCGGCCAGGTTCTCGGCGGTCATGCCCATCGCACAGCCGGCGAAACTGTCGGTGAGCGAGGACCACAGCGTGTCCTCGAGCTCCGGGTTCTTGCCCAGGCGCGTGCCCCAGCGGAGCCCGCGGGTGGCGTGGGGGGCCTGGCTCATGTTCTCGGTGCCGCCGGTCAGCACCATCTCGGCGTCGCCCAAGAGGATCTCTTGGGCGCCGTTGATCACCGACTGGAAGCCCGAGCCGCACAGGCGGTTGACGGTCAGGGCGGGCACGCTCTGGGGCACACCGCTGCGCAGGCCCACGTGTCGCGCCATGTAGATGGCGTCGGCCGAGGTCTGGGCGACGTTGCCGATGATGACGTGGTCGATACTCGCGGGGTCGATCTTGCCGGCCTCGAACGCGGCCTTGGCCGCGACGACCTGCAGGTCGGTGGCGGTCATGCCCTTGAATGATCCACCGAAGGACCCAAAGGGCGTCCGCTTGGCGGCGACCAGGTAAATGGGGCGAGAGAGGGGTTTGTGAGCCACTGCGTTGGTTCCCAAGAGGGGGCTACTATGCCACGTACGAGCGCCGGGCCTCTCGCTGTGGGCGCCCGCGCGCGGGCGGGCTTCCTCACGATTTTGCGCGCTTCGACCTCAACTTTCGCGACCTACGATGTCCCTGCCTATCGCGCTCCTGCTCGCCTCGTTGGTCCTCGGACCGCCGAGCGCGGAGACGGAGGGTGCTCACACTCGAGACTCGCCGACCGCCGCAGCGCGCCGCGAGGCGCTGCGGGCCTGGTTGACCCGACCGGTCCCACGCAGCGCTCGCTTTCTCGACCACGGGGTGATCGCTGTCGCCGCCGCCGGCGGGACGCCTCACCGCTATCGCCTCGAGCTTCAGGTCGGACTGTTGGACCAGCTCTCTGTCGGGGTCACTGCGCACTGGCTCCCCGGGCAGCGCGCCCCCCAAGTGTGGCCGGTGGCCGCGCTGGCGCTGTGGCGGACCCAACGCTTTGAGATCGGTGCGCACTATCGGCCTGTGCTCTATACGTCGGGCTCGAGCCCGGGGGCCCAACCTCCAGACGACGCTCCAGACCAGGTGGGAGATCAGGCAGAGGGGGCCTTTGTGCCCCAGACCCATATGGCCCTCGGCAGCGCCGTGCTGAGTTCGGGTTGGTTTTCGGTCGGCCTCGACCTCGGCGCGGCGCACACGAGAATCCCTGCTGTCGATCCAAACCAGCGCGCGGAATTTCGTCGCCGGGTCGTGTTTGCGGGCGGGCTCTTCGCCCGGGCCGGGACTCGCCGCTATGGGTTCTACGTCGACGCGCTCGCGGTCTTGGCTCCCGACCCCCTGCTCGTGTTCGAGTGCGGTGTGGATCTGCGTTTTGGGGCCTTCGAGGTCCGGGCTCCCGGCGGCTGGCGGTGGTGAGTCGGGACCGGGGTCGATGTCGTATGGTCCGGCATGGCCCCGCCCCCGCGCCGCACCGCCAGCTCCGCCGAAGAAGCCTGGTCCAACCACGGAGAGGACCACGAGGAGGGCCTGGGCTGGGATCTCGACAACCCACTGCGTCCCACGATCGAGATCGATCGGCCCTTTCGTCTGGTCAGCGAGTACGAGCCGCGCGGTTCCCAGCCCCAGGCGATCGAGGAGCTGGTCGCGGGTCTCGAGGGCGGTGACTCGGCCCAGGTTCTGCTCGGGATCACGGGTTCGGGCAAGACCTTCACGATCGCCAACGTCATCGAGAGGGTCCAGCGGCCGACCCTGATCTTGGCCCACAACAAGACCCTCGCGGCCCAGCTCTACGCCGAGTTCAAGGGCCTGTTTCCCGACAACGCGGTCGAGTACTTCGTCAGTTACTACGACTACTATCAGCCCGAGGCCTACGTGGCCTCGACCGACACCTATATCGAGAAGGACTCGAACATCAACGAGCAGATCGATCGCATGCGGCACGCGGCGACCTTCTCCCTGCTCTCGCGCCGCGACGTCATCATCATCGCCAGCGTCTCGTGCATCTTCGGCATCGGCTCGGCCGAGGCCTACTACGGCATGGTCGCGCCCATCAGCGAGGGGGAGACCCTCGATCGTGACGTGCTCCTGCGCCGCCTGGTGGCCATGCAGTACGAGCGCAACGACGTCGATTTTCACCGCGGGACCTTCCGCGTGCGCGGCGACGTGGTCGAGGTGTTCCCGGCCTACGAGGACGACAAGGCCGTGCGTATCGAGTTCTTCGGCGACGAGGTCGAGTCGATACGCGAGATGGACCCGCTGCGGGGCGTCACCCGGGGGTCCATGAAGAGGGTCACGATCTTCCCGGCCAGCCACTACGTGACCCCGGCGAGCAAGCTGCGCGGGGCCATCGAGGGCATCAAGGTCGAGCTCGGGGAGCGCCTGGTCGACCTGCGCGACCAGATGAAGCTGGTCGAGGCCCAGCGCCTCGAGCAGCGCTGCATGTTCGACATCGAGATGCTCGAGGAGATGGGCCGCTGCAACGGGATCGAGAACTACTCGCGCCACCTCACCGGGCGCGATGTCGGCGAGGCCCCGCCGACCCTCATCGACTACTTCCCCGACGACTTCATGATGGTCATCGACGAGTCGCACGTGACCTTGCCGCAGGTCCGGGCCATGTATCGGGGTGACCAGGTGCGCAAGGGGACCTTGGTCGAGCACGGCTTTCGCCTGCCCTCGGCGCTCGACAACCGACCGCTGCGCTTCGAGGAGTTCCAAGCCCGGATCAGCCAGCGGATCTTCGTGTCCGCGACGCCGGCCGAGTTCGAGATCGAGGCCACCGGTGGGGTGGTGGTCGAGCAGCTCATCCGTCCGACCTGGCTCTTGGATCCGCCCATCGAGGTCCGCCCGATCTCCGGCCAGGTCGACGACCTCCTCGACGAGATTCGGGCCCGGAGCGAGCGAGACGAGCGGGTCCTGGTCACGACCTTGACCAAGCGCATGGCCGAGGATCTGACCGAGTACTACGCAGACTTGGGGATCCGGGTCCGCTACCTGCACGCCGACGTCGACACCCTCGAGCGGGTGGAGATCATCCGGGACCTGCGCCTGGGTGAGTTCGACGTGCTCGTGGGCATCAACCTCTTGCGTGAGGGCCTGGACCTCCCCGAGGTCTCTCTGGTCGCGATCTTGGACGCGGACAAGGAGGGCTTTCTGCGCTCGGAGCGGAGCCTGGTGCAGACCTGTGGTCGGGCGGCCCGCAATGTCGAGGGCCGGGTGATCATGTACGCCGACCGGATCACCGATTCGATGCGGGCCGCCATCGACGAGACCGATCGCCGACGCGCGATCCAGGCGGCCTACAACCGCGAACACGGCGTGGTGCCCAAGAGCACCCGGGCCGCGATCTCGGGGCTGCAACAGGACAAACCCGCGCCGGGGAGCGCGGGCCGGGGCAGGCGGGGCAAGGGCGATGTCGACGAGCTGCCGGTGGGCGTCGAGCGCTCCCAGGACGCGGACCTCTTGCCCGACGAGCTGAGCGAGCGGATCGCCGAGCTCGAGGCTCAGATGCGCGCCCTGGCCAAGGACCTGCGCTACGAGGAGGCCGCGGGGATCCGTGACCGGGTGCGCGTGCTCGAGGCCAGGCGCCTCATCTTTACGGAGGGCTGAGTTCATGGCGGAGCACGGAGACTCGAGTTCAGATTCAGAGCCGGGTTCGGAGCCGGCCGAACAGGGCCGAGAGTGGAGCGAGCGTCGCTATATGGCGGCGCTCGGCCATCGCCTGCGGGGGGCGAGGGAGCTGCGGGGCATGACCCAAAAACAAGCCGCTCGGGCCGCGGGGATCGCCACCGACATGATCTCGAGGCTCGAGAACGGGCGCTACCAAAGCCCGGGTTTGAGGACCCTGCTGCGGATCGCGGAGGGGCTCGGGACCTCGGTCTCGGAGCTGCTCCCCGATGTCGACCCCGAGACCCGAACGGGGCCCGAGCTGACCCACCGGGTCAGGCTGATCGCCCTGACCCACCGGGCGGACCCGAAGGACCTCGCCCTGATCGTCGATATAGCGAGTACGATCGTGAATCGGGCCAAGTGAATCCGGGCCGAGCGAATCCGCTCTAAAAACTGAGTTCGAGGGCGACCGGTGTCAGGCGCAGGCGGGCATCCGGGCCCGGCATGCCCAGGTCGAGCTCGATGAAGGCGATCTGTCGCCGCTCGTGGACCTCGAGCAGCCCGAGCACCAAGGCGGTGAGGGCGAGGCTGGCGGACACCGCGATGGCGATGTTGGTCGCGTTCTGGAGGAGCTGGAAGTTGTTCGCGTGGGCGCCGGGATCCCCGAGAAGCTCGGGACATATCCCGTTGTCGGGGGCGTCGAGGCAGGTGTCCTCGGCGAACAGCCTGGCCTGACGCTGGGTCAAAGGGCCGAGCACGGTGATGCTCAGCGCCGCCCCCGCGCCGACCCCGACGCTCGCCCAGGTCGCGATCCGGAACCCCCTCTCCCGGGACTTGTGGCGCCTGAGCGCCGAGCCGAGTCGAGTCCGCTCTGCGGGGTCCAGGCCCTCGGGGTCGGGATCGAGATCGAGATCGAGATCCGGGCCGGGATCGGTCCGGGCTGGGAGCAGCAGCGCCCGGAGGTCGATGACCAGGGACTCGCCGGCCGACACGAAGTAGCGCTCCGAGGACAGCTCGCCGTCTTCGTTGGTGACCTCGATCTCGATCATGCCGGGGTCGAGCACGATCGGGAGAGCGTCGAGGTCTCGCTCGATCCCGGCGACGGTGACCCGCAGGGGGGGGTGATTCGGGTCGAAACGCAGGCCCTTGAGCACGCCGAGTTCGGGCATGAGGGCGTCGATGGACGCGCGAGCTTGGGCCTGGAGCGCCGCTTCGGCGTCCGGATCGTCGATGTACAGGCGGTAGGCATCGACCGCCTCCCGCGCCCGTCCGCCTGCCTCGTAGGCGTAGGCCGCGTTGAGCAGGGCCGCCGCCGTGGGCTGGATCGCAAAGGACCGAAGGAAGGCCTCGGCCGCGCCGACATAGTCCTCCTCGTCGGCGAGCTCGATGCCCCGGTCGTACCACTCGAGGGCGTTGCGCCCTTCGCCGGTATCGGGGTCGCCGGTATTGGGGTCGGGGTCAGGTGGAGCGGCCGAGGCGAACCTGGGACTCCCGCATAGGGCGAGACCCCCGCACAGAGCGAGCGCGAGGCCTCGGCGCCTCGGGCTGGGCTCGGCTCGTGCGGGACCAGGCTCCACGGTTGCGCAGCTTACCTTGTCGGGGGCTCACTCGCCGTCTCGCCCGCGCAGGCTGTCGGGCGGCGGGAGGAACTTCTTCTCGTTGGGGTCGGGCCGCCCGGGCTTGTCGCTGGGTTTGTTCTTGTGTGGGCGCGAACCCGTTTTCGGGCCCGTCTTGACGCCGCTGGGCTCGGGTTCGGGCTCGAGGGTCAGCTCGCGATCGAAGGTCTGATCGCTCAGCGGCACCAAGCGCAGGAGTTTGCTCGTGTAACCGTCGAGCTCCAGCCGAACCTCGACCGCCTCACCCGTGCTCGGTACGAGCACGGTGGTCGGTGTGACCTGGGGCCAGAGCTCGTCGTCGATGATCACGCTCGCGCCGACGGGGGTGGTCGAGAAGTGCCAGCGGACCTCCCGGGCCACCGTCGTGCCGGTCGGGGGCAGGCTGTAGTCGACCGCCGGTTTGAACCTGGGTGTGCCGGGTTCGGCCGGGGCCACCTGGATGGGCGCCGGCTCGGACTTGGGCTCGAAGGGGTCGAGGACCCAGATGACACCGACGGCGAGCGCGGCACCCAGCATGGGCAAGAGCACCAGCAGGAGCCAGCGCATCGGTTCCCCGACATTGCCGGCGAGCGTGGGCAGGGACCCGCTCGGGCCGGGGAGTCCCTGCTCAGGGCCGGGAAGGTTGCCGACTTCGGCCGAGATCGGGTCGCGGGCGAAGGGCAGGGAGCCCGTGGGCACGACCCGAGACAGACCCGAGCCCGACCCGGCGGCGCCCGGCCTCGATCCGGTCTGGGACCGCCCGACTTGCAAGGTCGGTTCAACGGTCCACGCCGCGCGCGAGAAGTCGTCGCTGCCCAGGCCGAGGGCCTCATGTTCGCCAGTGCGGCGCAGGGCTGCCCGGGCGTAGTCGACCCGCTTGCGAAACAGGCGCTTCATCAGCGCGCTGAGGTAGGCTCGGGGTTCGGGCGTGCCGCCGTCCAGGGCCTCGCTCAGCCGGCGCAGCCGCTTGACCTCGGCGAGCATCTCGGCGGCGCTCCCGAAACGATCGTCGGGTGCGGCGGCGAGGGCCCGCACCAACAGGGCCTGGAGTCCCTCGGCGAGCTCGCTGGCCGCGGGTTCGCCGAGCTCTGGGCGGTCGCCCTCGGGGCCCCGGTCGATGGGCGGTATCTCGCCGGCCATGACCCGCTCGAGGGTCAGGGCCTCGGTCTCGCGCGCGAACAGGCGCCGCCCCGTGACCAGCTCCCAGCCGATCACCCCGACGGCGAAGAGATCGGTGCGCAGATCGAGGTTTGTGCCCCGGGCCTGCTCGGGGGACATGTAGGCCAGCTTTCCCCGCAGTTCACCGGTCTTGGTGTTCGAGGTCTTGCCGGCGGCCTTCATGATCCCGAAGTCACCGACCTTGGCCCAGCCGTCGAGGTTGATCAGGATGTTGTGTGGCGAGACGTCGCGATGCACGAGCCGGTAGGGCAGGCCGTCGACGTTGCACAGCTCGTGGGCCGCCCCGAGCCCGTCGAGGGTGTCGGCGAGCAGCTGGAGGACCACGGAGAGCGGCAGCTTCTCGCGCTTCGTGGCCCGAATGAGCGCAGCGAGGTTCTCACCCTCGATGAACTCCATGACCATGTAGTAGGCCCCGTCGCTCTCACCCAAGTCGAGGGTCTCGACGACGTGGGGGTGATGCAGGCGCGCGGCGATCCGCGCTTCGTCCAGGAACATGGCCACGAACTCGGCCTCGCTGGCGAGGTGCGGATGGATGACCTTGACCGCGACGACCTTCTCGAAGCCGGCCTTGCCCTTGGCCCGCCCGAGGTAGACGGTCGCCATGCCCCCATGCGCGATCCGATGGATGAGTTCATAGCGGCCCACCCGACGTGTCACAGGGATGGGTCCACTGACACTCCTCCCCGCGGGCGGGTCGTCGCGGGTCGTCGCGGGCTCGCGGGGCGCTAGCGACGCCCTGCCCCTCGGGGACAGGACGCGGGTGTCAGGCTCGGGCTGCATGGCGACCGATCAGGGGTCCAGGACCCTGCCACCATAGCGCGAAACCATCGCGCCATATTCGCTCAAGATTTCATGCCAAAAATGGGTATCGGGTGAAGAGATCTCCGAGATCTTCTCCTAACGAAAAAATATCTTTGATCAGTCTTCAACATTGATAGTGAATGAGTATGTGCCTGAACCAGCCTCGAGGACTGGAATTATCTAATGTTCTCAATGCCTTCGATCAGAATATTCACAGGATATGGTGTCTGCGCATAGGTCGCACCACCACATCTTGTGGAATGACCCTTGCGTACAAGATCCCCTTGACGTAGGAGTCAACGCGGGGAGCGACGACATTCATGGCCAAGCGACAGACCCGCCGAAGCATTTCCGTCAAGGGCATCACCTATCAACGCCTGAAGGATTTTTGCGACGCCAACAACACGAGCGTCAGCGGCTACCTAGAAGAGATCATTGCGGAAAAGCTCGACGCGGCGGGCGCACCCGTACCGACCGTGCTCAAGGCTCGACCCCAGCGCAAAGCTGAACCCGAGTCTGAAGAGATCGTCTCGCAGCACTTCACCTTCTAGACCTAGAGCTCGGCCATCTAGAGTTCACCTTCTAGAGCGCTGTATTCGCATGAGAGCGGCCTGCCGGATTCCGGCGGCCGCTCTTTTGATTGCGGACCGGAGGTCACACCGCCGTGCCGCAGCGTGTGACATCGCGCTGGTACGATTGCTCGCCCCCTATGAGCAAGAAATACCTGAAGTCGGTCAACAACCTGCTGTCCCGTCGACGGGCGCTCCAGGGTCTCAGTGCCCTCGTCGGCGCCGCGGCCCTCGGCTGTAGCGACGACGCTGGGGGCGAGGGTGGCTCGACGAGCACCGAGACCGACGGCGAGAGTGACGACGAGGTTGGTTCGAGCGAGACCGGGACCGGCTCGAGCGAGACCGGTTCGACCGAGACCGGTTCGACCGAGACTGGCTCGACCGAGACTGGCTCGACCGACGAGACCGATACCGACGAGACCGATACCGAGGGCGGCGACGCCTGTGTCGATACGGAGAACCTCAGCCTGGCCGAGGCCCTGGTCAACGTCGAGCACATCATCGTGCTGTGTATGGAGAACCGGTCCTTCGACCATTACTTCGGCGCGCGCCAGCTCGTCGAGGGCCAGACCGACGTCGATGGGCTCACGGGCGCCGAGACCAACCCCGACGGCATGGGTGAGGACGTAGGGGTGTTCCACATGCTCAACTACGAGCCCGCCGATCCGCCGCACCAGTGGGACGAGGTCCACGGCCAGTGGAACAACGGCGCTCTCGATGGCTTCGTGACCGAACAGATCGCGGTCCACGGCACGGACATCAAGCAGGAGGTGATGGGCTATCACACCCGCGAGGACCTCCCGATCCTCTACGCGCTCGCCGACAGCTACACCCTCTGCGACGCGTGGCACAGCTCCGAGCTCGGGGGTACGTGGTGCAACCGCTACTACCTTCACTGTGCGACCTCGAACGGCCGCAAGAGCAACCTCCCGGCCTTTCCCCTGCCGACCACGATCCAAGACGTCTGCAACGACGGGGACATCTCGAACAACAACTATTACAGCGATCTGGCCTGGAAATGGGGGGCCTTCCCGGGCTTCGGCTTCGCCGGTACAGACAGCCTCGACGAGTTCTTCGAGAACATGGACAACGGGTCGCTTGAGCAGGTCGTGATCCTCGACCCGAGCTTCTCGAGCAACGACGACCACCCCAGCCACAGCATCGTCATGGGGCAGGCGCTGATCTCGACCATCTACGAGGCCATCGCCCAGTCCGACTACTGGGAAAAGTGCCTGTTCTTGATCACCTACGACGAGCACGGTGGGTTCTACGACCACGTCGTGCCCGGGACCGTGCCCGACTCGGAGGGGTCCGAGTTCCAGCGCCAGGGCTTTCGTGTGCCCACAGTGGTGATCGGCCCGCACGTGCGCAGCGGCTGCGTCAACCACACCGTGTTCGACCACGCGAGCTTCGCGGCCACGGTCACGCGCAAGTTCGGCCTGCCTGAGATGAACGCGCGCGCCGCTGCGGTCGCCGACCTGGCCAGTTGCATCGACCCCGCCAAGATCGAACAGCCCCAGCCGCCAGCGTCGCTGCCCAAGCTGGTCATCGATGTCAAAAAGGTCATGGCCAAGGTCGGGGTGGTCAGCTCGCAGGAGGAGCTCATGGTCGCGACCGGGAACTGGCCGATCACGCCCGAGTTCACCGAGCGCGAGCGCGAGCGCATCTTCAACTTGTTGCTCCGCGGTGAGGCCCTCGGCGCGCTCGAGCTGCGCAATCGCAACTGGAAGGGCTGAGTCGAAGCCCACCGCTGAGCTGCCCGGGATTTGCTAAGGTCTGGGCTCCGTGGCCTACCTCGCACTCGCGCGCAAATATCGACCGCAGCGCTTCGCCGACATGATCGGCCAAGACCACATCACGCGGACGCTGGAGAACGCGATCAAGAGCGACCGGGTCCACCACGCGTACCTGTTTTGTGGGATCCGTGGCCTCGGCAAGACCACGGCCGCGCGGATCTTGGCCAAGTGCCTGGTCTGCGAGCAGGGCCCCACGCCCGAGCCCTGCAACAGCTGTAGCCAATGCACAGCCGTCAACGAGGGCCGCTCGGTCGACGTCATCGAGATCGATGGCGCGAGCAACAACTCGGTCGAAGATATTCGCTCGCTCCGAGACCAGGTCAACTACCTGCCCCAGTCGGCGCGGCGGAAGATCTACCTCATCGACGAGGTCCACATGCTCACCCAGCAGGCCTTCAACGCCCTGCTCAAGACCCTCGAGGAGCCGCCGCCGCACGTCACCTTCCTGTTCGCGACCACGGATCCACACAAGGTCCTGCCCACGATCTTGTCGCGGGTGTCTCGGCTGGACTACCGCCAGGTTCGGGCCTCGACCCTGGTCCCCTACCTCCATTCCATCTTGAAGAACGAGGGCTTCGATATGGAGGAGGAGGGGCTGTACGTGATCGCGCGCTGCGGCGAGGGCTCGGTGCGAGACTCTCTGACCCTGCTCGACAAGGTGATCGCGTTTGCGGCCGAGCCGACCATGATCACGGCCGAGGAGGTCCAGGAGGTCCTCGGTCAGGCCAGCCGCTTCGCGATCGGCGAGCTCGTCGAGGCCGTGCTGGCTCGGGACGCGGCCCGGGTCCTCGCGCAATTTGGGCGGATCACCAGCTCCGGCAACGATCTGATGCAGCTGTCGGTGGGGATCCTGCAGCATCTGCGCGACCTCGCGGTGCTCGAGCTGACGGGGGATCGCAACGCCCTGCTCGACATCAACGAGGACCTCTATGAGCAGCTCCTGCGCCAGTCGAAGCTCGTCGAGGCCACCGTGCTCGCCCAGCTCTTCGATCGTTTTGCCCGCGTGGTCGAGAACCTCGAGAACAGTCGGGTCCCCCACCTGGTGATCGAGATGGGCCTGCTCGAGCTCGTCAACGCCGAGCCCCTGCGGCCTCTGGGCGATCTCATCGAGCGCCTCGACGCGCTCGGGCGGGCTGCGTCGGGGGGAGGCGGGCGAGGCGCTCGGGCGGGTGCTCGCGGGCACCAGGGCGAGGGCCGAGGGGGCGCCGGTCCGGCCGGGTCGGGTCGGAGGCAGGGCCAGCCGACCGCGGGTGTCTCTGGATCGAGGGCGAGCGACCCCGTCGAGGCCTCCACTGGCGGGGACCTCAGCGAGGAGTGGCGACCGCCGGACGAGACCGCTGCTCGGGCGACTCCACAGGCACAGGCTCGGCCGGTCTCACAGCCGGCTCCGGTTTCACAGCCGGCCCCGGTTTCGCAGCCAGAGCCGGTTTCGCAGCCAGAGCCGGTTTCGCAGCCGGCTCCGGCCGCATCCTCGCCCTCCCCTGCGGCTGACCCACTCGACTCCGACGAGGCCCAGATCGCGTACCTTGAGCAGCTCGCCCGGGACGCCGGGTTGCTGCCCGCTGTGCCCGAGTCCGCACCTCGGCCCAAGGTCCCAGGCCCGCCCTCCGGGTTGTCGCCCTCGGAGTCTGGGCAGAGCCGGGCCTCCGGTTCTGGGTCCTCCGAGTCTGGGCAGAGCCGGGCCTCCGGTTCTGGGTCCTCCGAGTTTGAGCAGCGCCAGGCCTCTGGGTCTGGGCAGAGTCGGGCCTCCGAGTTTGAGCGGAGCCGGGCCTCGGGCTCTAGGCCCGACTCTGAGCAGACCCAGACCTCCGGTTCTGGGTGCTCTGAGTCTGAGCAGCGCCAGGCCTCTGGGTCTGGGCAGAGCCGGACCTCCGGTTCTGGGTGCTCTGAGTCTGAGCAGCGCCAGGCCTCTGGGTCTGGGCAGAGTCGGGCCTCCGGTTCTGGGTGCTCTGAGTCTGAGCAGCGCCAGGCCTCTGGGTCTGGGCAGAGCCGGGCCTCCGGTTCTGGGCGCTCCGAGTTTGAGCAGCGCCAGGCCTCTGGGTCCGGGCCGAGCCGGGCCTCCGGTTCTGGGTGCTCCGAGTTTGAGCAGCGCCAGGCCTCTGGGTCTGGGCAGAGCCGGGCCTCCGGTTCTGGGCGCTCCGAGTTTGAGCAGCGCCAGGCCTCTGGGTCCGGGCCGAGCCGGGCCTCCGGTTCTGGGCCCTCCGC
>Ga0256845_1002044_pt1 | contig 15180 bp, 12 predicted proteins | sample RiftiametaG_FD_189101 | JGI IMG/M metagenome (GOLD analysis project Ga0256845, IMG submission 189101) | Tube worm associated microbial communities from hydrothermal vent at the East Pacific Rise, Pacific Ocean - Riftia | ecosystem: Host-associated > Annelida > Integument > Unclassified ...
GGGCAATGGACAATGTACAAGCACCGAAAACAGTTGCTAAAATCAAGCACATTGATAAGCACCATTATTACAGTATTATTTGTAATTCCATATCACAAGTTAATGAATTTGCTTTGGTGGACAATGTGGCTTTTAGACTAATTAAAAATCATGTTCCTGGGCCCTACACCTTTATTTTGCCAGCAACAAGAAGGGTACCTAAGAAACTACAACACCAAAAGCGTAAATCAATTGGCGTAAGAATACCAGATCATAAAGTCGTTGATGCCTTGATTGAAGAACTAGGAGAGCCATTTATGAGTTCAACTTTAGAGCTACCTGATACTCAGATGTATGAACTGGATTCACAAGACATAAATGACAGAATTGGCCATGCCATGGAGTTTATTGTAGATTCGGGTTATACTCCTATTGAACCTTCTACAGTGGTTGAGTTATTAGATGATGGGCCACAGATTATTAGGGAAGGAAAAGGAGTAATAGATTTTGTCTGAAACCAGCAAAAAACAAATAACTGCAACTAAAGTTGCGGTGCAGTCTGAAATGCCATTTGCCATAGTAGAAGGAAAGCCTTATACACAGATGCCTACAGATTTGTATATTCCACCTGAAGCATTGGAGGTTATTCTTGAAGCCTTTGAAGGCCCGTTGGATTTATTGTTGTATCTGATTCGCAGACAAAATTTGAACATATTGGATATTCCAATTACTGAAATCACCAAACAATACATAGAGTATATTAATTTATTGGGTGATATGAATTTTGAATTAGCTGCAGAATATCTGGTAATGGCGGCTATGTTGGCTGAAATAAAATCCCGAATGCTATTACCAAAACCCGTCACAGAGGATGGTGAAGAAGAGGATCCAAGAGCAGAATTAGTGAGACAATTACAAGAATATGAACGATTTAAATCTGCCGCCCAAGACATTGATGACCTATCAAGAGAATACCGTGATTATGTTGTTGCAACAGCTTATGTAGAAAACAAGCAACATTATACAGCACCACCAGAAATTGATATGCGTGAAATTATAATGGCATTTAAAGATGTACTAGCGCGTGCAGATTTAAAAGTATCACATGAAATTGAACGTGAGATTTTGAGTGTCAGAGATAAAATGACCTTTCTATTGGATAAATTGAAAACAAAGAAATATTTTAGTTTTGAATCTTTATTTAATCCAAGTGAAGGAAAACAAGGCATTGTTGTGACATTTTTAGCCATCTTAGAGTTATTAAAAGCACAAGTATTTGATCTCGTTCAAAATGAGACATATGGACAAATATACATAAAAACCTTAGTCAAAGACCTTGAGTAAAAAATAATGGAAATAAAACAAGTAAAAAATATAATTGAGGCGGCATTATTGGCAGCAGGTGAACCAGTAACAATTAAAAGATTAGAGGGCATCTTTGCTGGACAAGAGCTCACTCACAATGATATTGCAAAAGCACTGGAACAATTAAGCCTTGATTTTGAAGATAGGGGTATTGAATTGGCTGAAGTGGCTAATGGATTTAGATTACAAACCAAAACAATTTTACAACCGTGGATTTCTAAACTGTGGCAAGAAAAGCCAAAAAAATATTCCCGCGCGTTGTTGGAAACCATAGCATTAATTGCTTATAGACAACCCGTTACACGGGGTGAAATCGAAGATGTTCGCGGAGTGGCCGTGAGCAGTTATATCATCAGAACATTGATGGATAGAGATTGGATTCGTGTGTTGGGATACCGTGATGTACCTGGAAAACCAGCCATGTTTGGCACCACAAAAGAATTTTTAGATTATTTTAATTTAAAATCTTTGCAAGATTTACCTACACTTGCAGAAATAAAAGACATAGAAACCATCATGCCAGAACTTGATTTAGAGCCAAAAGTTAAAAAAGATGCTTTTCAATCTCAGTTCAATGATGACACAAACAAAAATGAAGAAGAATAATGGATAAACAAGAAGAATTAAAACAAGAAGAGTTAAATAAAACAACCAGTGAACTTATAAACCAAGAAAGAATACAAAAGGTTCTGGCTCGCAGTGGGCTGGGGTCTCGCCGTCAATTAGAAAAATCAATTAAGATGGCACAAATGTATGTCAACGGTAAATTGGTTGAATTGGGTTGTAAAGTCAAAGAAGGTGACATCATCAACTGGAAAAACCGCAAATGGGTGATAGAATCCAAAGCACAGGACTTTAAAATTTTGATGTATCATAAACCTTTGGGTCAAATTTGCACCAGGAACGATGAAAAAAACAGACCCACTGTGTTTGATAATCTGCCAGAATTAAAAGGACAACGTTGGATTACTATCGGTAGATTGGACATCAATACAACAGGGTTGCTGTTGTTTACTACAGATGGCAACTTTGCCAATCATATGATGCATCCAAGCACCCAAATCGATAGAGAATATGCCTGTCGAATTTTTGGAGAAGTCGACCAAATCAAACTGGATAATTTACGTTCAGGTGTTGAATTAGAAGATGGAAAGGCGCGTTTTAATGACATAAAACAAGCCGGTGTTGGAGAAGCTAATCAATGGTTTCATGTGGTATTGCTAGAAGGCAGAAACCGTGAAGTCAGGCGATTATGGGAATCACAAGACTTGATGGTTAATCGTTTAAAACGAGTGCGTTTTGGCGGGGTGTTTTTGCCCAAAAAACTTCGACCTGGACAATTCCAGGAGCTAACCCGTGGCGAACAAAGTATCTTGTTACAAGATGTTAAATATATCTCAAAAGATCAAGAGTTAACCGCCCGATTTATGAAATAATCAATTGAGATCACAACCATGAAAAATCATAGCCTCTTATTTTTGTTCATCTCGCTTTTACAATGGGGTTTTCTTCAAGCCGAACCCATTTCAAATTGGCAAAATGCAAAATGGGAAACCCTGCAATTATCTGACCAACCCTCATTACGTTCAAGTGCTATAAAAGAAGGTGTGTTTTGGGTGGCAGGAACCAAGGGGAAAATATTTAAAAGCATAGATTTTGGTGAAAATTGGCAAGATGTATCTCTCAATAATAACTCAAATGAAGATATAAGAGACATCCATGCATTTAATAGTCAGTCAATAATTGTAATGACGGTTGGAGAAGGAAAGCAATCTCGCCTCTACCAAACAATAGATGCTGGTGAGAATTGGCACATATTGTTACAAAATACCGAAGAAAAAGGCTTTTTTGATTCGATAGGTTTTTGGGATAACAATAAAGGATTGTTGCTGGGAGATCCTGTCGATGGCTATTATGTCATTATGACAACTGAAGATGCGGGAAAAAACTGGCAACGGATTAATAGCAACGGATTACCCAAAATACTTGATAAAGAAGCAGCATTTGCAGCCAGTGGAAATACATTGGTTACTGGTAAAAATGGTAAAGCTTGGTTTACCACTGGAGGATTTTCAGCTTCAGTGATGTTTTCAAATGATTATGGAAAAACATGGAAACGACAACCAATACCTTTATATGATGCAACCCAAACGGCTGGTGGTTATGGTCTTAGAGTCAATAATAAGGATGAGATTTTTGTCGTGGGTGGAGATTATCAAAAAAGAGACGGTCAATATTCAAATTTAGTTTCACTTGATGCAGATTCAAAATGGCATCAAATAGCCACAGGAAACAATGGTCTGAGAACAGCCATGTCTTGCATTAAAGCAAATTGTATAATCACCGGTAAGTTGGGATCTGATATTTCATTTGATCATGGCAAGCACTGGCAAGAGATGAGTGGCCAAGGGTTTTATACCTTGGCTACAGATGGTCAGTACATGATTGCAGCCGGTCATGTCGGACGTGTCGGAATTTTAAAGTTTAATAAAAACTAATTTTGACAATTAGCATACCTAGCAACAGCTTGAGTTAATCCTTCTGCATTGTTTTTATATTGACCTGACTTGATATCAGCTTGCATGCTTGTGCAATCTGAAAATAATTGCCCCAGTTTTTTCTTAAAAGCAAAGGAAAAAGCGGTACTAGATGTCGATTGTGCCGTTGTAACATTGGCCTTTTTGATGATTAGCTCATTATTATAGCTAAACAATGAAACCTTGTCAGATTGAAATAACTGCACAGCTAAGGCCGTAATTAACACCCCAGAATTAACTTTACCTGTGCTGATTTGTTCTCCTGATTGGTTTGCTTGAGAAGTGTAGTTAATTCTTTGTAATTTGTCCTCTGACAATTGCATCGTTTCAATGGTCGATGTATATATGTTTTTCATTTCTATTTCATCTGAATCATTCAAAAATTTAAAATTGATTATGGTTAGATTCTGTAGTTCATAAATAATATCAGTAACCGCAGCATTCAATTCAATTTTCCCTTCGATTAATTGCTTATCAATTGTTTGAATTTCCGCATCAATATAGATAAACCCGTCATTTACAACAGCAGGAGATAATTGAGGAGATTGGGCTTGAGCAACTTGTATATTAAAATGACGTCCACTGACTTGATTAACAGCCAATAAGTCTTTTAAGTCATCAATGGCTTTGATATTTCTTTTGCTTTGGCCTTCGTGATAATCATTTTGGATGACTTTTTCATAGTAGTCAATCGACTTTTCAAATTCATCTAGATAATAATAAATCTTGGCCAGATTATAAAAACTGGCATAACGCATTTTGATATCAGCTCTTTTATTATTTGGATACTTTGCTGGTATTTGTTTTAAAAAGTTTATCACCACCTGCATCTCTGATTTAAGGCCTTCTATGCTATCAAACGGAGTCATTTGTTTGAACAAACGGTTGGTTAATAAATAATACCGTTTATAGTCTTTGTATTCAGGATAAAAGCGAGAATCAAGTATAAGCAGATAGTCAGTGGTATGAATGGGTTGATAACCATGAATTTTATTTAACTTAACATCCACGTCGTTAACGGTATCTATGACAAATTGATTGTGCATTTCATAGACAATTTGATACAAGTCTCTGGTTAAGGAAATATTTGCATCACTGGTTGTGTAGGCCTCTTGCCCATTGAACTTATTGTTTCTTGTGCCATAATTAAAGGTTTTTGATTCGCCATTGGCATAACTGATAATTACTTTTGCATAAGTGTCATAAGATAAGACAGGAATGTAATAAAATTCAACATAATTATGACCATCAGAATTTTTGACTTTGCGGCTTTCTGAAAGTACTTCTGTCCCAGTAACGGTTATTTCATCAAATTGAAAAGCAATATGAACCGTAGCATTCGATTGAAATCTCTCAAAACCTTCAATGTGAAAAATATCCTCTATGGTGCGTTGAAACTCGATTTGCTTATAGGCAGACCCATAAGATACACTGTAGTTTCTATCAGCTGCATTGACAATAGGCTCTGTTGGCAACCCCATATAAGCAACATTAATTTTTTCCCTATCAAGGTCAAGTGCAATAGATTGGAAACTAAGTAAAATAATGCCAATGATGATAAAGCGTTTCAATATAATTCTCCAAAGAAGTTGGTATACAATGGTTGTCATATTAGCATAACTTTTTATTGAGAAAAAGGTATATATTATTAGCCTTTAAAAGGTAGAAACTATTTTTTTGATAAAAAGGAATGTTAGAATAAGTAAATGAATTTTTAAAATAAAGTGATTGCTACGATGAACCTAATCAATAAAGCCAAGGATAAAATTAAACGCCACCATGAACGCCATACAAAACTCGGCTACAAATTTATTTTGTCTGATGGCATTGCCTTTGTAAATCAACGTGATTGGGACAAAATTGCCAATGACAATACCGTTTTTTTGAGCCGAAATTATTTACAGGCGATTGAATCAAACTCTCCTGATAACACTTCACAACGTTATGCCATGGCTTATAATGAAGAAGGTAAACCTGTGGTTATTGTTTCTTGTCAGGTAGCAGAAATATCGGGTGAAAACCTAATGCCTCAGAGTAAAGATGACACAATTAAAGTTAAAGTTGCACGCAGTTATCAAGAAAGGGTTCTGGTTTGTGGTAATTTAGTTTCTAGTGGACTACATGGTGTGGGCTTTGCTAGTGATTTGGATGCTGGAATGGGCTGGAAAATTGTTGCAGAAATACTCTATAGGGTTAGGCAATCAGAAAAACTGGCAGGCAAAATAGATTTTGTCATGATTAAAGACATAAAAGGAAATAAACTTGCTGCATCAGAAATATTAGAAAGGTTCAGTTATCGCCGCATACAAACCGATCCAGATATGGTGTTAGATTTGGGTGATGAGGTAACAACATTTGATGATTATCTGGCTATTCTGACAGGAAAATACCGCAATCGGCTAAAGAAAATCATCAAAACATTAGACAAAGCAGAGATTATTTGTGAAAAATTACACCTAGATGAAATGATGGATAAAAAGCTTCACCAGCTTTATTTAGCGGTTGAAACAAAGTCAGCCACCAGATTGGCAACTTTACCCCTTGGTTATTTTCTGGCATTACAGAACCAACTGGGTAACAATTTCTCATGTTATGGCATTAAGCAAGATAATGAACTGCTTGGGTTTGTAACCACCATAAAAGATAAAAAAGAGGCAGTGGGTTATTATGTGGGAATTGATTATCAGGCCAATTCACAATATCCCATATATTTCAGATTGTTGCAATTGGTTGTTCAAAGTGCTATTGACATGAATTGTAATCGGGTTTTGTTTGGTAGAACCGCTTTGGGGCCCAAAGCCAATCTTGGAGCAAAACCCATAGATACCTTTGTTTGGGCCAGGCACCGTGTTCCTTTGGTAAATTTTATCGTACGTAAATTATTTAGAAATATGCCTTTTGATACCGCTCCACAGAGAAGTGCCACCCAAAAACTAGATAAATGAACATCAAGGTATAATATGATCAAACTTTTAATTACTATTTTATTCATCGCATCTTCACTTGAAGCACAGGAGAAACCTACTGAAGATCAAGCTAGCAATAATGGAGCCAATTTTGTCAAGATAAGTGAACGTATTGACACCTCAGGACAGCCATCATTGGAATTGTTAAAGCAATTCAAATCTAAAAATTATGATTTGGTTATTAACCTTGCACCACCCTTGTCAAAAGGATCTATCATGCAAGAAGGTGGTTTGATTGCTCTGTCAGGCACACGTTATGTTAATATTCCTGTAGATTGGAATAATCCTACACTAAGTGATTTTGACTTTTTTAGTCATGTACTCAATGCACCAGGCCATAATAAAGTATTGATTCATTGTCAGATTAATATGAGAGGATCTTTGTTTACATTTTTATATCGAGTCATCTATGAAAAAACTGATCCCGAAATAGCCCAAGAAAAAATGCACGTAGTCTGGGTTCCTGATAATCAATGGAAGGAATTTGCGCAAATGGTTTTAGACAGACATAAGATTAGTTTTAAACTGTAATGATTGTTTCTAAATAATAAACAGGCAGTTATGGGTCTTCTTAAAATTATTTAGATTTAATAAAATTATTCTAACCTGAATTCGTATAATAAGTGCAATTTTGATGGCTTATTAGAGTTGTCTTGTTAATTCATTTCAATTAACTCTGATGTGGTATTGAAATAAAACCACCAACCAGTTGTTTTACCGTCAGTAAATAAGTCACGGTCATCTCCATTGCTACAATTCCCCATGCCACCAGGCAATAATGATGCCAATGATTGACCTCCGACTACAGGAACACTGGCGGGAATAATTATAGTTTCAGCATCGTCTTCGCTGATAAACCCCCTTCGTAAGCCATTATCTAAAGTTAAGTCTTCAAAGTACCTTGCCCCTTGTTGATAATCCTGAAACTGTATATCAATACCAGCAATACTCATAGTTGCAGTCACGGCAGAAGTCGAATAACAGGGTGCTATGGATACATTTGGAGCAGGGTTATAATTACTTGTTGTATCAGGAATTGCTTGCATACAACTTTCGGTTGCGTCAAAGCTAGTGGCGATATTTGCCGATAAAGTTGTAATTTCTTCACAAGCAGCACTGTGTAATGGGGCTGGACAATTACCATCAATGAAGGCCGCTTCTAAATTACGTGAGGTGATATAAGCTGGTTGATCTGTAGAGAATTGTGTAATGAAATTACTGTCTAAAAAAGTATCACTGTCTCCATCGCTGCTTATTGAGGTTTGTATTTGGGTATTGAGTTCGGAGGTTATATCACCGCAAAAAAGTCCAAAAACAACCGTAAAAAAGTGTGGGTCAACAACCTCTAATTGCGAAACCCGAATGGTAATGTTCTGTTCAAACTCATTCTTAAAAACATCCTCTGCTTTAACGACTAAAGATGACACGATGAAAGTTAAGGCAACTAAAATTTTCATATTGAAAGACACACTCAAGAGTTAAATAAGCAAATTAGTATAGGCTTATTTGAAATAATTGCAAATATAATTATCTAAATTATCTACTCTTGAAATACTGCACCAGCCTTAATTCGTCATGATTTGGAAACTTTTAGTACCAAATCATAGGGCTGTAATGTATAGGTTTATATTCAACCTTAAATTGTACAAGAGTTTTTTTGCTTTCAAAAGTAATTACTGTTGCAGTAAAACACCTTTCAAAGGCTCAATTTAATTTTAAACTGAGCCTTATAAAAAACACTATCTAAAAGTAGTAATCGCGAACTGAGCCATCATACCGGCCAGATTTCATGCAACACTTCTTGAAAATTTTACTAGATCCACAAGGACAAGGATCGTTGCGTCCTAATTTTTCTGATAATTCTTTGTCATTATGGACAACTCTGTGACCGCGTTTAACATTGGTTTCTGATGGGTAACCTTTTTTTCGTTTACTTGTGGTTTCGAAAAAAGAAGTTGCTGTTGTTATTTGTATTGTTAGTTTTCATGATAATTCTCCTGTAAATTCATATGTGGCAGGGAAGGTTGGATTTGAACCAACAACCACTGGAATCAAAATCCAGAGCTCTACCATTGAGCTACTTCCCTACATGTTATTAAATTGGGATCAGAACAAATCTAATTTCGCTCTGACCCAATTTAAACTTAAACACTGATCTTAATCGTATCTTTAATCACGCCTTCCATACCACCGAAGACGGTAATTTTATCCACTTTGTCAGCAATTTTTTCCAAAGTTTCCAACTCTTTCAAACGTCTTAAAGTTGCGCTTTGGTCCATTAACTTTGCAGTGTTTAACAAAGAACGGGTAGCTGCGGTTTCTTCGCGGCGTTTAATAATATTGGCTTTGGCTGCTTTTTCAGCCTCAACCACTTGGTTTAAAATGGTTTTCATTTCACCAGGCAAGATGATGTCTTTTACTCCAACACCTAACAAGACTAAACCAAATTCAGCCACTTTAGTTGTGACGCTTTTACGAACATAGGAATCAATTGACTCTTTGTCGGTTAATAATGCATCCAAAGTTTGTGTGCCTATGGCTTTTCTTAACGCCAATTGCAACTGAGTGTATAAAAACTCCTTGTAATTAGACAAGCTAGTTATTGCAGTTTTGGCATCAGCTACTTTAAATGAAGCCGATAAGTTTACACGCAAGCTTACTTTGTCTTTGGTCAAAATTTCTTGACCAGCAACATCGATGCTTTGTGCGCGAGTTTCCACAATTTCAATCGCGACCGTTTTAGTGTAGTTCCAAAAACCGTATTTACCCGCGGTCAAAATCTTCACAAATTGACCATCAATAAACAATAAACCTACTTGTTTGTTAACGACCTCCTTAATCATCAAACCTTTGGATAAAACAGATGATTGTGCAGATTTTGCCACCAAAGTCATTAATTTATCAGTTGCTTGAATATCACTTGAAATATCAATCTTAGTGACATCAATTTTAATGGTTTTCCAAAAAATCTTTTCAGACTGTGGAGCCATTAAACTTTTAAATTTACCATCGATGTAAATTAAAGCAATTTCTGTTTCATCGGTTGAAATTTCTTCAAAATATTGTTTGCACAATTGCGCTTTGCTTCGCATCAAAGTTTTGATCTGAATGTTTCTGACCTCTGGGTCAGTCACATCAAAAATATTAACCTTAATTCGTCCTAAGAAATCAGTAATGTAGTGTACACCTGTTGCCAAGATACTTTCTAATTGACGGTCTCGAAACACCAAAGCACGTTCGTTATCTGCGATAACAATTCTTTTTCTAAAAATCATAATAATTCTCCTGTGCAAACATTTGTTATTTAGTTATGTCTGCAGCTAATAAAACTCAGTCATTTAAACCTCATTCGTTAGTTAATAAAAAAGCCTATCTCACGACAACAGTGTGGAATAAAAAGGCAAACAAAGTCATTGCTTAATTGTTCTAATAAACTCACACCCTGTGAAATCGTATTCCTTATCCTTTATCAGCCCTACTATGCAAATCACCGCAACACGGCTCTTTGTTATTGTTCTCACTACAAACACTGTTGTCGTTGTGTGTTATTTAAAAATTCCTTTAACTCACACCGAGACAAACTCACAATTTTTAAAGACTATTGTGAAAGTCTTTCATTAGATATGGAGCTAAACCATACGGCTTTCGCCAAGTGCGTTTTTAGACGCGTTCTTTGGGCGGGATTCGAACCCGCTACCCGCAAATTAAATGTTTGCTGCTCTACCAAATGAGCTACCATTGTCGTTTGGGAAGGAATCGAACCTTCGACAAGTTAAATCAAATTTAACGGCTCTACCTCTGAGCTACCTAACGTATCATTTCATCAGGAATACAAAATATCAGTGATACTTGCACCAGCCTGCTTTTTAGAAACAGAACCAAAGATGAAAAAATTCTTTTGTTTTGTAAGGTGGGTTTACCCACCAGCAGAGTGTAATTTAAACCTAGAGTTTTGTATTTATCACCCATGGTGGGTAAACCCACCTTACGATTCAGGGCATAAAAAAAGCCCTGTTTGGATAACCAAAAAGGGCTTTTAAAAAGTTTCCTAAAAGGCTATCCATGCCTTTCAAAAATATCAAAAAGGCATTAATTCATAACAGTCCACAACTGCTGCGAGCACGGTAGTTTACCGAGCATATTCAGTCTGCTGTTTGCTGTGTTTATGTAAATATAATGTTTTTGCATAATTATTTCGTTTCGTTTTTAACGAGGTTGCTTCCTCGGTATTTAAGATGGAGCGAGATGTTATAGATGAGGATATTGGTTGTCAATATTTATTTAACAAAATATTAACATTTGGTGTAAAAGTTTAATATCCTTATCTTTTGAGTCAATTGTAGTTCTTAACACAGATATAACCAGTTAAAAAAAACTTGCAATACATCATACCTTGCAATACAATGTAAGTATGTATTATATTGTGCGTGCTACACTGGCAGGAAATTATGGAACGTAAATGGAGTGTCCAACTTCGAAAAGGTACGTTAGAATTGGCGATTTTAGCGGCTCTAAAATCGCGTCGTTTATATGGATTGGAACTTTTAAAACTACTTCATTGTTTCGACTCAATGACGATAACAGAGGGCACACTGTATCCTTTAATGGATCGTCTCAAGCGCGATGGATTGGTCGTTGCCGAATGGCAGCAGGAAGGAGAGTCAAAGCCAAGAAAGTATTATCAATTATCATCTCAAGGAGAGGAAAAATTGTCCTCTCTATCAAACCTATGGCGAGAATCCGTACGTGATATCGAGTTTTTATTAGTTAACCCAGGACCTAAATCAATTAATGGGAGGCAAGACTAACATGCAAGACCGTGACATTATTCACCAATATTTGGCTTCACTGTCAAAATACCTTTCGCGTTTGGGCAAGATTGATGCGAATGAAGTAATCAGAGAAATTGAAAGCCATATTTATGACGTGCTAGAAAGCCGTGAAAAAGAAGATTTACCTATTAATGCAAAAGACATTCTAGTAGGTTTTGGCGAACCACGAGAATTAGCTGCACAATACGTTGATCACATACTGGAAGGCAAGCCGCCACCCAAGGGATTTAGAGCAATACAACAGGTTAGAAAAGGAGCAACGTGGGGTCTTTATCTATCCACCGCCATTTTTGGTTACGGCATTGCGCTGGCTTTAATTTTATTGGTCCTCTACAAACCGTTTGCACCGCTTGAAGTCGGTTTGTGGTCTCAGGGTCCAGGGCGAACTTTGATTCTTGGTGTGTTAACTCCACCGCCAGAGGGTACTCATGAAATTCTGGGGTGGTGGATTATCCCCATAGGTCTGATATTAGCGTTAGCCATTATTTATCTGATTAGGCGCTTGCTTAGCATCGTCAAATTACAAATCTAAAAATCTACATTATTCTGCTTGAAATATAGTTAACCAACTCAGGATAAACTCACTATTTAATGCGGGGAATATAAACTCTGCCTTAGGTCTAAGTCATTTAACAACTTGGACAGAGTGCCTTTTTGTCAAAATTACTCGCTAAACATTATTAACCAGAAGTTAGTTTTAGGAAAAATAAAATGCTATCAATCAACAATTTAACTCATACCTACCCAAATGGTGTGCAAGCGCTGAAAAACATTAACCTCGACATTCCCAAAGGTATGTTTGGCCTGCTCGGCCCGAATGGTGCTGGCAAATCATCGTTAATGCGTACTATCGCGACACTGCAACAACCAACATCTGGAAGCATCAGTTTTAATCATATTGATCTTTTAGCCAACCCTGACGCGCTGCGCCGCAAACTGGGTTATTTACCACAAGATTTTGGAGTATACCCCAGAGGTTCGGCTTACGATCTTCTGGAGTATCTTGCTGTGCTTAAGGGCATTACTAATCGAAAAGAGCGAAAACAAGTTGTCGAAGGATTGCTGGTGCAAACCAACCTATTTGAGGTACGTAAGAAAAAACTAGTAACCTTTTCTGGCGGTATGAGGCAGCGTTTTGGTATTGCCCAAGCCTTGATCGGTCAGCCTCAATTAGTCATTGTTGATGAGCCAACAGCAGGGCTTGATCCTGAGGAACGTAATCGTTTCCACAACCTTCTTTCAGATATTGGCGAGGATGTGGTCGTCATTCTTTCAACCCATATTGTCGATGATGTTGCTGATTTGTGCCCTAATATGGCAGTAATGTCTGACGGTAAAATTGTGACGAAAGGAACTCCTGCCTCACTTATTAAAAAGCTCGATGGCCGCATCTGGCAAAAAGCAATTAAAAAAGAGCAACTCGAAAATTTTAAAAACAAATACAATGTAATTTCGAACAATCTTTCTGCTGGTAAAATGATAATAAGGGTGGAAAACGATTCCTTGCCAGGGAATGAATTTCAACCAGCCATTGTTAATTTAGAAGATGTTTATTTCGTCGCTATTCTCCAATCTCGGCAAAATGAATCTTCTAATGAAACTTTATCTGATGCTGATCAGGACTTAGCCGTCGACTCATTTAATGGGAAAACTCAATGAGAATGCTAACTATCGCAATTCACGAATTTCGTTATATGTTTTGGTCGATACAAACACTAGTTATCGGCATCATTCTGCTTGGATATGGTGCATTTTTTACTGCAAATGGAGCCGAGTACCAGATAGCTACGAGTGGAGGAAATATCTTGATTAACGCTCCGACCACCATTACATATTTTTTATTACTGACGGGTGTAGCATCAATTTTTTTTATTCCTTCCTATATGGCAAATTCTGTACTTAAAGATGTAGAAAGTAAATTTGATGCTATCTTGTTCTCAACACCAATTTCCAAAAACGATTATATATTTGGTCGTTTTCTGGGAGCTTTTGCGGTGTTGATGCTAGTCATGGCTGCTGGCCCATTGGGCATGTTACTCGGGACTTACTGGCCATGGGCGGACCCTGAAACACTGGCACCAACAAATATTACACATTATCTGATTGCTTTTTTTGGATTCCTATTACCCTCAATGTTGTTTGTTTCAGCGCTAGTATTTGCCGTGGCAAGCCTATCGCGCAGTATGCTGTATTGTTATGTTGCGGTGCTTGGACTGTTTATTCTTTATGCGGTAGGGATTGGTTCCACTACAATTTCACCCTTGTGGGATCCGTTCATGGTACAAACATTTAATGATCAAATCAGTTATTGGACCATCAACGAACTCAATAATAATCTTGTTAGCTATGCAGGCACAGTAATGGCCAATCGCCTCATTTGGTTGGGTGTAGCCATCAGCTTTTTTAGCATAGCTTATTGGCGCTTTTCTTTTCGTACACCAGTAAAAAAAGTAAAAAGGAGTGAAGACTCTAAAAAGGAGAGCAAAGCCAAAAGAAGAGCGCTAACCTATGTGAATTATCGTGGTACGCCAAAATGGACTAGCAGCGCACAATTCCATCAATTTTTGTTTAATACAAAGTTCGAAGTTTTAGCTGTGTTAAAGAGCCAAGCATTTCTTGTGTTGGTGGGATTTAGCCTGTTCCTGCTGGTTATTTCACTATCTAGCCGTTCCATATTGTACGGAGTAAACGCGTTGCCAGCTACTCGAATTTTGATGTCAAACATAAATGAATCGTTAATATGGACATTGTTAGCGATCACTACTTTTTATGGTGCAGAGATTGTCTGGCGAGACCGAGAAAGCAAGTTCAATGAGATCATTGATGCCACACCAGCAGCAAACTGGGTTTTTGTTGTTAGCAAGATAGTTGCGCTTTTTACTGTGGTCTATTCAATCCTGATTCTTGGTGTTTTGGGTGCCCTATTAACACAATTAATAAACGGCTATTATGAGTTTGAATTTGGACTGTACCTTCAGCGCAGTTTTTTCTTGAGCACAGCTTTCCTCTTTCTTGCTGTGCTTTCCATTTTTTTTCAGGTGTTGGTCAAAAGCCGACTTTTTGGGATCATGTTGATGGGACTTTTCTTTGTCGTCACTCTGAGTTCTATCGCTCTTTTAGGCTTCGAGCATCCTCTGCTGCGTTACGCTATGGGAGGTTCGGGCGGACCCTTTTCAGATATGAACCACGCTGGCCGTTTTATGGAAGCATCGCTTTGGATTAAAGCTTACCATGCCTCAATGGCGGGAATACTGATGATGCTAACATATGTACTATGGAACCGAGGCACTTTGCAGCCGCTTAAATACAGACTCAAGAAGCTCAAGGCATTCAAAACAACTAGATTCATCATCCCGATGTCAGCCTTATTGGTATTATTTATCGGCTCAGGTTCGAATGGCACTAAGTTAAGCCTTCTTAACACTTTTTTTACCTCTATGCGGAAGCTCTTTCATTTGACTTCTTGGCACGGTCATCAATTGACATGGTTTAGGCCTTCGT
>Ga0256845_1002045_pt1 | contig 15126 bp, 12 predicted proteins | sample RiftiametaG_FD_189101 | JGI IMG/M metagenome (GOLD analysis project Ga0256845, IMG submission 189101) | Tube worm associated microbial communities from hydrothermal vent at the East Pacific Rise, Pacific Ocean - Riftia | ecosystem: Host-associated > Annelida > Integument > Unclassified ...
TAAGCTTACTGCCTTTTCTTTAAATGATTCACTGTAAACTCTTTTTGCTTTTCCCATAATTCTAAAGTATTGTTTTTTATTAAAACAGTCTTAGTTTTTATGTCCCAGCTAAGTTAGTAACTCCAGTAATAATTTACATCTATTAATTACAACAACTGAATAAGCACACCAGTGTATTTATTCGTATTATATTAGACCTTCCTCCTCAACTCAAAGTTTTGACCTAAATAAACTCTACGTACTTGCTCGTCTGCAGCTAATTCTTCAGCTGTCCCAGCTTTTAAAATGCTTCCTTCAAATAGGAGGTAAGCTCTATCAGTAATGCTTAATGTTTCTTGTACGTTGTGGTCGGTAATTAAAATACCAATGTTCTTTTGCTTGAGTTTAGAAACAATGGCTTGGATATCTTCTACAGCAATAGGGTCAACACCTGCAAAAGGTTCATCCAATAATATAAACTTAGGATTAGATGCTAATGCTCTAGCAATTTCTGTTCTTCGTTTCTCTCCTCCAGAAAGGTTATGCCCTAAATTTTTACGGACAAGCCCTAAGCCAAACTCTTCAATTAATTCTTCAAGTCTGTCTTTTTGTTCCTTTTTGGTCATATCCATCATTTCTAAGATGGCAGCAATATTATCTTCAACACTTAACTTTCTAAAAACAGAAACTTCTTGCGGTAAATAACCAATTCCCATTTGGGCTCTTTTGTACATTGGTAATTTGGTAATGTCTTTATCATCTAAAAATATTTTACCACTATTTGGTTGCACTAAACCAACAACTTGATAAAATGAAGTAGTTTTTCCTGCTCCGTTTGGCCCTAAAAGACCAACTATTTCGCCTTGCTTTACATCAAAAGAAACGCCTTTTACAACGGTTCGTTTCCCATATTTTTTAACAATGTTATCTGCTCGTAAAATCATAAGTTAAAAGTAGTGAATTTCCTTTGTTGAAAGTAAACGGATGAAAGATTCTTTTATTATAGATTGTCATTCCGATTGGAGCGTAAGCGGAACAGAGGAATCTTTTGAAATAAGTGCTGTAAATTAACAAGATACCTCCATGCTTTTGCTCATTCCGCAAAACGCGGTCGGTATGACATAAGTTTTCTTACTTCTCAGCTTTCTTTACTACCATTTTAGAAATATAGATACTAAACTCATACAAAATAAGTAGTGGAATGGTTAGTAATACTTGACTAGAAATGTCTGGAGGAGTAATAATTGCTGATAAAACTAAAGTAACAACAACAGCATGCTTACGATATTTCCTCATAAATTCAGGAGTTAATAATCCTAATTTAGATAAGAAAAATACAATAAGTGGTAATTGGAAAACCAAGCCACAAACTAAGGTAACCGTTGTAACGGTAGAAATAAATGAGCTTAATGTAATTTGATTTTGAACCTGCTCACTTACTGTGTAGTTCCCTAAAAACTGGACAGAAAGAGGTGAGACAAAGTAATACCCAAATAAAATTCCTATAACAAATAATACAGAACCAGCAAAGACTAATCCTAATGCTTTTTTCTTTTCTTTTTTCTCTAAAGCAGGGGTTATAAAACGCCATATTTCAAACAAAATATAAGGGAAAGCGATAACAATTCCCGCAATAAGCGAAGTGACAATGTGAATAGTAAATTGCCCACTCATGGTAATGTTGATAAGGCTAAAATTCATTTCTTCCATACACAACGCATCTCCATTTCCTATTAAATGAGAGAAATGACAGAACATTCGGTAAGTCCAGAAATTGGAGCTTTTTTGTGTAAGAATTACATCATCGAAAATAAATCCTTTAAAAATAAAGGCAACAATGGTAAATAGAATGATAACAATGGCCGATCTAACCAAATGCCACCTTAATACCTCTAGGTGATCTAGAAATGACATTTCGCCTTTATTGTTTTTATCCTCACTCATAATAGAGCGTAAAAGTAATATTTTAAACTTATTTATTCCCTCTTAGAGAGGGTTAGGGAGATTGATTTTTTATAAAAAAGCATCATTCTGAACTTGTTTTAAAGCGTATTAAATTAAAGTATGCCCTTCGGATCCGCTCAGGGTACACTTTAATAAAACTTCTTATCCTTACTCGCTTTAATATCAGTAACAAATTGTTTTATGTTTTGTTCTGCTGATTTTTCGCAAACCAATAAAATTCCATCCGATTCTACTACAATATAGTCGTTTAGACCTTGTAACACCACTAACTTATCTTTTGGAACGTTTACAATGTTATTAGAAGAATTATATAACATTACATTTTCTCCAACAATAGCATTACTATTTTCATCTAATGGTAAATGTGTGTAAATAGAGCCCCAAGTTCCTAAATCCGACCAGCCAATATCAGCACTAATTACAAAAACATTTTTAGAGCCTTCCATAATTCCGTAATCAATAGAAATGCTTTCGCAAGTACCATACGCTTTTTGTATAAAATCGTATTCTTCTGGAGTGTTGTATTTTCCTAAACCATTTTTAAAAATGTTATCCATTTCAGGCAACAGGGTTTCAAATGATTTTTGAATGCTTTTTAAACTCCAAATAAACATTCCCGAATTCCAAGTAAAATCACCACTAGCAATAAATTCTTTCGCAGTTTCTAAACCTGGTTTTTCGGTAAATTTTACAACTTCTTTTATTTCTGAATTATTATTATCTGAAAATTGAATATATCCATAACCAGTATCTGGTCTAGTAGGCGTAATTCCCAACGTAACTAAATTATCATTTTTTGAAGTATGGTCTAGCGCTAAATTCATCACACGAACAAACTCTTCTTCTTTTAAAATTAAATGGTCCGATGGCGCAACAATAATGTTCGCATCAGGATTTTTAGCGGCAATTTTATAATTAGCATAAGCAATACAAGGAGCAGTATTTCTCATAGTTGGTTCGCAAATAATTTGCTCGTCACTTATTCCTGTTAATTGCTCTTTGGTTAAATCCTTGTAAATTTCATTGGTAACAATGTAAATATTTTCTTCGGGGCAAATTTTCTTAAACCTATTGTAGGTTTGTTGGATAAGTGTTTCTCCTGTTCCTAAAATGTCAATAAATTGCTTTGGATGTTCTGTTCTACTCATTGGCCAAAATCTACTTCCGATTCCTCCAGCCATTATAATGCAATAGTTATTCGTATTCATTTTCTGAGTCTAAAAATTAATTCAATTTATTTAATGCAGTCTTTAATCGATCAAATAAAGCATCAATTTCTTCGTAAACCGATGTTCCAACAGAAAGTCTATACCAAGGAGATTTTTTTGATGCTCCAAAAGCATAAAAAGGGACAATAGCTAATCCCGCTTCATTTAAAAGATATTTTGTAACATCAGCACTAGTTTCTAATAATGTTCCTTCAGCAGTTGTTTTTCCTGTTAAGTCAAATTTTACGGTAAGGTAAATTGCTGCTTGTGGCGGAATGGATTCAACTTGAAACCCTTCTTCCTTCAATTGTGTTATGCCTTCGTGAAAGGCATTTAAACGTTTGATAATATTGTTTTTAAATGCAAATAAATATTCATCAGTTGCATCATCATTATCTAGATACTTAGCAGTAGCAACTTGTTCTGCTTTTGGCGACCAAGCTCCAATGTGGCTTAGAATAGCTTTCATTTTTAGTATCAGTTTTTCAGGGCCAAAAGCCCATCCAACTCTAACTCCTGTTGCAGCAAATGCTTTAGAAATACCATCAATATAAATGGTATAGTTTTTCATATCAGGATTAATAGAAACAGGATCATAATGCCTGGTTTCCCCGTGAGTTAATGTCCAGTAAATTTGGTCGAACATTAAATAAACAGGTTTTTTATTGCCCCCTCTTTTTTTATTTTCTTCTAAAATTAAATCACAAATTTCTGCTAAACCAGTTTCAGTAAAAACAGTTCCTGTAGGATTTAGAGGAGAACATAATGCAATTAGGTTTGCTTCACCAATGTATGGTTTTAAGTCTGCTGCAGTTGGCATAAAATTGTTTTCTGCAGTAGCTTCAATCATAATTTGTTTTGCCCGTGTTAAGTGGCAATAATGATTATTGTTCCATGATGGAACAGGAAATAAAACAGTGTCTTCAGGATCTAAAATGGTTTGATAAGTAGCATAGATTAATGGCCTTGCTCCTCCCGAAATTAAAATCTGGTCAGCATCATATTCTAATCCTTCTCTAGTATGTAAAAAGCGAGAAACAGATTCTCTTAATTCTAAAACACCATTTGCCGCAGGATAATTGGTTTCATCATTCTGGTAGGCTTTTATAATTTCAGTCTTAAGCTCAGCAGGTATCGGAAATAACTTAGGGTTAAAATCTCCAATGGTTAAATTGTAAATTTTTTCACCTTGTTTAATTTTCTCTTTTACTTCTCCTGCGAGTTTAATTATTTCCGAACCGACTAATTTTTCAGCCATTTCAGATACTTTTTGGTTAACAATTGGGTCTAATAATGATGTATTCATAACGCTATAATTTTACTTGCACGAAGTTAAATAAAAGCAAATCTAAAGTGAAATAAAGGGTGAAGATTAGTTATTAACAACATTAAGAAGTTCAACCTCTGCTACTCCATGAATAAGGTATTCTTTTTTAGTGGAAATTTCTTTACAGAGATAACGGGTTCTCCTTTTTTTTCCTTTAATAAAGACTCTTTTGTTATTTAAAACGAAAGATGTTCCTTCTGCAATTTCGATTAATTGGATAGTATTACTGGGAGCATCATATTTTTTAAGTTCATTAATTAAATTCACATCTCTTGCAGATGATACAGGAGGATTTTTGAGGTGTTTTTGTAATACGATTTTAAGATGTTGAGGAAATATCTCTTTTGTTAGTAGTACATTCATTAATGTTGCAAATTCAGACTTCCATTCTGTACCATGTGCTTTTACTTTATGTTGATGGTCTAGCCAAACTAAAAGATGAGCAAACTCGTGAGTTAATGTAATCAGAAAAGCATATTTATTTAGGTTAGCATTTACACTTATTCGATTGGGAAGTTGTTTTGTTGAAGCTCTAAAATCGCCAAATTTTGTAATCCTTTTTTTTGGAATTCTTAGTACAAAAGGACGTTGGTTAAACCATTTTTGAAGAATTGGTAAACTTTCTGTTGGAACGTAATTTTGTAATGTGTCAAAATTAATTTCCATTAGGAGAAGATGTTATAAACCAATAGACTTGATAAATAAGCTAAAGCTCCCATATAGACTACTTGAATAATGGGCCATTTTATAGAATTGGTTTCTCTGTAAACAATAGCTAAAGTTGCCATACATTGCATTGCAAAGACATAGAAAAGTAATAAAGACAGTGTGGTTGCTGTTGTATATATTTTCTCTCCGGTTTGTGAGTTTTTAGCCGCCATCATTTTTTCTCTAATGGATTTGGTATTGTCTTCATCTCCGACACTATAAAGCGTAGCCATTGTTCCTACAAAAACTTCTCTAGCAGCAAATGAAGTAATTAATGAAATACCTATTTTCCAATCGTAACCTAACGGTTTTATCGCTGGTTCAATGGCTTTTCCAATTACTCCAATATAAGAAGCTTCTAATTTTTCTGAAGCAATAAGTGTATTAAGCTCTGTTTCAGAATAGCTTTGATATGTTTCGGAATTATACTTTTCTGCTATTTTCTCAAATTTATTATTAGGAGCATAAGAGGATAATACCCACAAAACAATAGAAATTGCAATGATAATTTTACCCGCATCAAACAAAAATATTTTTACTTTACTAAAGATTTCATAGCCCACACTTTTCCATCTAGGAGCTCTGTAAATAGGCATTTCTAATGTAAATGTGCTTTTTTGTTTTGACTTAATAATCAATTTAAATACCCAAGCTGAAAGTATTGCCGCAATAAATCCTAATAGATAAAGCCCCATTACTAATAAACCTTGAACATTAAAAAACCCGAAAGAATCATCTTCAGGAACAATTAACGCGATTAAAATGGTGTAAACAGGAATTCGAGCAGAACAACTAATTAATGGTGCAACTATTATTGTAATTAACCGTTCTTTGTAATTGCTAATGGTTCGGGCACTCATAATTGCAGGAATGGCACAGGCCGTACTACTCAATAAAGGGATAATGGATTTTCCATTTAATCCAAAAACGCGTAAAATTCTATCCATTAAAAAGCTTACACGAGCCATATAACCTGTATCTTCTAAAATGGTTATTAAAGCAAAAAGTATGGCTATTTGTGGAACAAATATTACAATCCCGCCTAATCCAGCAATAATTCCATTAACAATTAAATCGTTAAGCATTCCTTGTGGTAAGCTGCTAGAAACAACATTACTTAACCACATAAAACCATTTTCTATTAAATCCATTGGATAGGATGACCACGAAAAAATAGCTTGAAAAATAAATAATAGAATCCCAAAAAAGATTAAGTAACCATAAACTTTGTGCGTTATAATGTTGTCAATTTTCTTGGTTAACAGATACGATTTATCTTCTCCGTTTTTAGTTAAACATTCGTTTACAATCTGATTTATTTTATTAAACCGGAGCATTGTTTCATCCACCACATTTGCTGAATAACTATTTCCGATAAAGGAATTCTCTTTTTTCTGAAATGAACTAATAGCATATTTTAAATCATCTATTCCTTTCCCTATTCTTGCATTGATAGGTATTACAGGACAGTTTAAAAGTTTTGATAATTTATTGATGTCTATCTCTTGTTTGTTTTTTTGCAAGAGATCCATCATATTTAACACCAAAATAACTTGTTTACCTTGATCTATTATTTGGGTATATAAAAGTAAATTCCGTTTCAGATTAGTAGCATCTGCAACAACAATAATTATATCATTTTCATTTGCTTCAATAATGTATTTTTTTGCAACTTTCTCATCTTCAGAATTAGGGCTTAAGCTGTAAGTCCCAGGTAAATCAACTACATTTATTTTTGTTTGTTTAATTGTAAAGCTTCCGGTTTTTTTATCAACGGTTACACCAGGGAAATTTCCAATTTTTTGATTTAGTCCTGTTAAAGAATTGAATAGCGTACTTTTTCCTGTATTAGGATTACCAATAAGGATAATATTTTTTGATTCAGGGTTAAACAACTATTATGAAATTTTGATTTCTATTTCTTGAGCATCAGACTTTCTAATACTAATGTAATTTGTTCCTGATGTAATTAAAATAGGATCTCCCAGAGGAGCAATACGTTCTATTTTAATTTCTTCTCCCAAAATAAATCCCATTGCAAGTAATTGTATTGCAAGCGTTTCGTCATTAATTTGCTTAATGATTCCTGATTGGTTTTCTGTTAGTTGGTTTAAAGTCATAGCTCCTTATTTAGAATAAGTCTAAATAGGAGTCAAATTTAGTAGAATTAATTAATTAAATCAATGATTTTAATCAGAAAAACAACGCACTTAATGTTTTCCAAATTTAGGGCAAGAATTGCATTTATTCTTACTTGAATGGCATGATGTGAAAGCGATTGATACACAAAATAAGACAATAAGAAATTTAATACGAGACTTCATATTGTAAAGATAACAACTTCGCGAATAAATATTTACTTTTATAAGCTGTAAATGTTATCAATACTTCATCATATCGGAAAATACTTTCTTTTATTAGGAAGAGTTTTTAAAAGACCAGATAATTTCAAGTTAATTAGAAAGCAAATTATTTATGAGATGGTTAGTCTCGGGATAGGGTCTTTAGGCTTGATAGCAATTATTTCGTTGTTTATGGGGGCGGTTGTAACATTGCAAACGGCCTCAAACATGAGTAATCCTTTATTGCCAGGGTATTTAATAGGCTATGCTACAAGAGAATCTTTTATTTTAGAAATGGCACCAACAGTAATGTGTTTGATTTTAGCAGGTAAAATAGGTTCAAATATTGCTTCTGAAATTGGAGCTATGCGAGTTACTGAACAAATTGATGCGTTAGAGATTATGGGAGTAAACTCTGCTAATTATTTAATATTACCAAAGCTAATTGCAGCACTCTGTTTTATTCCTATAATTGTTGTTTATAGCATGTTTTTAGGAGCTTTTGGGGGATTTATTGTTGCGCTTTATAATAGTGGGATGACAATAGAAGATTATGTTACAGGATTACGTTATGATTTTAAAGTATTTTCAATTGTTTATGCAATGATTAAAACATTATTTTTTGCTTTTGTGATTACAACCATTCCTTCTTACCATGGTTATTATACACATGGTGGAGCATTAGAAATTGGAAAATCAAGTACTAAATCGGTAGTATATACCAGTATTGTTATTTTGATAATTAATTATGTATTAACTCAATTATTGTTATTATGATTGAAGTAAAGAACATAAATAAGTCATTTTCTGGTAATCAAATCTTACATGATGTCTCGATTAACTTTAAACAAGGGGAAATCAATTTAATTATTGGAGCTTCTGGATCCGGAAAATCAGTACTAACTAAATGTATTATTGGACTGCATGAGGTAGATAGTGGCACAGTTAAGTACGATGGTAGGGATTTTACAAAAATGAATTTTAAAGAAAGGAAAGACATTCGTAAGGAGATTGGAATGTTGTTTCAGGGTTCTGCTTTGTTTGATTCTATAACTGTAGAGGAAAATATTAAGTTTCCACTAGAAATGTATTCTAACCAAAGTAAAGAAGAAATTTTAGATCGGGTTAATTTTTGTTTGCAACGTGTTAATTTAGAAAACGTAAACCATCTTTATCCTGCTGAATTGAGTGGAGGAATGCAAAAGCGTGTTGGTATTGCCCGTGCAATTGCGTTAAATCCTAAATATTTGTTTTGTGATGAGCCAAACTCTGGATTAGATCCGCAAACAGGTATTGTAATAGATAATTTAATACAAGAGATTACCCACGAATACAATATAACTACGATAGTTATTACCCACGATATGAATTCTGTGATGGAAACGGGCGATAATATTTCTTTTATTTACAAAGGAAGAAAATGGTGGGAAGGTAACAAACACGAAATCTTAAAAACAGATAATAAAGAACTTTGTGAGTTCGTTTATTCCTCTAAGATTATGCAAAAATTTAGAAGCTTATAATAATTTCTCTAAATAAAAAAGCCCTGTTAGAATTTTCTAACAGGGCTTCGTTTTATGTATTAAAGTAGTTTTTACTCTACAACCAATTTAACAGTTTCGTTACCAACAGTTAAGAAATAAATTCCTTTGCTGTAATCAGCTAATGAAATTGTATGGTTTGTTTTACCAGAAACATTTACAGTTTCAGTTAAAACAGTTTGTCCAACAACATTTTTAACAGTTAAGTTAACATTTTTATCATCGTTAGAAGATAGGTTAATGTTAAAGACACCGTTGCTTGGGTTAGGGAAAACGTTAAATGCTACGCTATTGTTTAGTTCATTTATTCCAACTAAAGTCTCATCAAAATTCATTCTAACCATAGGCGTGCTAGTTGTGTAAAAGTTTTGGCCTGTATTTGGGTTATCCATAGTTGGATAATATAGGTAACTAGTTCTACTCCCTGCACCTGAACCATCAGATGATGCTCCGCTTGTTCCGTAGTAGAAGGTTGTTGCAATAGTATGAACAGCAGCAAAATATGTTTTACCAGCGACCAAAGTTGGGGGGTTTGGGAATAAAAGGTGAACAACAGAGCCTATTTCAGCCGTAGTTGTAGAATGGAAAGCAGAAGCAACTATTTTTACAAAACCAGTAGCTGTGAAATCATATAAAACACCTTCAATGTTGGTTCCATCTGGTGTTCCAGCACCAATAACTACATCAATAGAATATAAATCATCATCAACAAAAATATCAAAACTATTTCCAGCTTCAAATTCAGCAACACCAGCATCATCACCACCTCCAGCTCCTGGAGTTCCATAATCATCGTAAGCATAAACATTATCAGTGATTTCAAATTCAGGAAAGAATGCGCTGTCAGATGTAGGTACATCGTCAATAGAGTCAGATTCTAGAATGAAAGTTACATTGTAAGGTACCCCTGTAGTTGTAGGTGGAGTCCATGTTGCAGCAACTAGACTATCGGTTGCTCCAGTCAAAATGGTTTGAGGCGTACTAGTTGTTGTAGCACCTGAAATATCTACGCTTAAAACAGCATTTGTCTGATCTACTGCGCCTTCATTTGTAGCTTTAGCAGTAAATTCAATAGGTTGAATTTGATTTACAGGTATTCTTGAGTATGTATATGCTGCAGTACCAAAGTATGGTTCAGAAATAGATAAATCATTTGTAGGACTAGTTACAATTTTAACATCATCAATGTACCATCCGTAAGCAACCCAATCATTTGGGGTTGTTGAACCTGCAAAATTTGTTGTCCAACTAAATCTAATCCAAACAGTAGTCGCAGTAGCAGCAGTTAAAAAAGGTGCTAAGTTAACTCTTTTGATATTTGGATTTGGCCAAACATTACTTGATGCTGTTGAGTGAATATTAAAATCGAAGTTGTCACCAACTGTTGTGAAATTTGTTCCATCCGTACTAATTTGTATTTCTGTTAAATCTCTAAAACGAGCGCCATATTGTTCAAATTCTAAAATAGAACTTGCTCCATTAACTGCTGGTACCTGTGCATTACCTAAAGCAATTAAATCAATTGAATTAGTAGATGTAAGGGTATAAGTCACGCCAAGAGCTTGTGTTTCTGGTGTCGCTGTGGGATCTCCATTGGATAGTTCTGCAAAATTACCACCAGAAGTAGAAACTATTCCTGCAGTTGACCACCAACCATCAACGTTTGTACCTATTGTCCATCCAAAGGCTGCTCCAGTTTGTGCATTATTGTCAATTGTCCATTCAGCAATTTCAGCAGGGGTATCGAAATTGTTGGTCCAAATAACTGCCCCTAAAGTCTTATTGTTAATAGCCGAACTGTTATTTTTAACTTCTGTAGCTGGTTCTTGGCTATTAAAGTTTATTTTTTCCTCTATTGCTTGCCCAAATGAAATTGAGCATATAGACAATGCTAAGGCACTTAGTAAATTTTTTTTCATAATATAATTTTTAGTTAGTAAATTTAATTTGAGTAACAAATATAGTATTTTTTAAACGGTAAATGGTTGTAATGATATAAACGGTCAAAATAGGGACTTATCGGTTTTTATTAATTTACTTTTCATGAAAGTATTAATATAATAAGTTACTTAATTTTTTCCTTCAAATTAATTAAGAAACCACGAAACCTTTTTTTTTTAATAACGTTTATAAATTATAATCAAACAATTGTTAATAACTTAATGATTACTATTTTAAAAAATATAATAATTTTAATTGTTTCTATCTTCTTTTCCAATGTTCTTCTAGCTCAAAAAATAGAGCAAAAGAAGAAAACAGAAAAAATAATTAGAATTCAAGAGGACTCTCCTAAACAGAATTATAGAAAATCATCTATAAATACAATAACGGCAAAAAAAGATTCTTTGTTAAATATATATGGAACTTTTAAAGCTGCGAGGGTAGCAGGCGCAATTGCACCAAAACCTAAGGAGGCTATTGTAGAAAAAGACCCAAAAACAACTAAATAATAGTAGATATGTCTTATTTAAAATCAATACTATTTTTCATCATTTTTTTTAGTGTGTTTCAGTTATTAGGCGTAAACCGTACATGGACAGGTGCCGTTAATAATCTTTTTAATAATGTTGGTAATTGGACTGGAGGTGGGGCGTTAGCTCCAGTGGATAATTTTACGGTAAATTCTGCTGCAACAATTACAATTACTTTGAGTTCAAATATTACAGTAAATAATTTAGCTTTTAATGCAGATAGTCCTAACAATTCAGGTATTAATAGAACTAAATTAGATGTGCTTAACCGTACCTTAACTGTAAATGGAACCTTTTCTTGTAATCCTGTTAGATATCAGAATGCAGGGAATAGAGATGAGGTTCAAATAGATGCAGGTACTGGTGCATTTATTTTTAATGGAACTGCTACATTTCAAACTACGGGTAATGGAGACACTTTTATAGAAGCATCAGTAGCGGGTCAAGGAACAATGACATTTAATTCAACTTTAACATTAGGGGCGTGGGCTTATACTACTGCTGGTATTGAACCAGATTTTATATATGATGCTCTAGTTTCTCAAGCTGTTAATTATAATTCTAATAATTTTGTAGTTCCTGCAAGTATGATTTTTGGAAATGTAAATAGTCCGGTAGTAACTTATGGTGGTACGGGAACAACAACTGCTTTTTCAACTTACGATGGAGCTTTTACAACAAATAATGCAAGTGTAGCTGACATTAACGCTTTTGATTGTGATGCTTTTAATGGAGCAACAATTACAATTAATAATGGATCTGAGATTCAAATTGGTGGAGATAGCGATTTTCCAGCTTCTTATACTTCTAGAACTATTGGAGCAACGAGTACGGTTACTTATGATGGACCAAGTGCACAAACCGTAACAGCATTTACTTATGGGCATATTGAGTTTGGAGGTGCTAATACAAAAACTTCTGCAGGTAATTTTTCTATTAGAGGAAATTGGACTAATAACGGGGCGTTTGCGCATGGTAATGATACACATTCCTTTAATGGAACACCAGATCAAACTATTGGAGGAACAAATTTGACTGCTTTTTATAGAATTACAGAAGATAAAGGTTCGGGTAGCGTGTTGTTAGATAGAGATACTAGAGCTGAAAATAGAATGACATTAACAAATGGAGTGTTTGATTTGAATGGGCATGATATGAGAATTAATGCGACTGCAACAAACTCTGTACAGAGAACAAATGGTTATATATTAAGTGAAAGGACTGATATGGCTAGTACTTTTACGCGTACTATAAATACTTCTAACGGGAATAAAATTTTTCCTTTTGGAACAGCTGCAGGAGTATTTATTCCTTTTACTTACTCAAGAGCAGGTGGCAATATTGGTAGGGTTACTGTAGCAACATATACAACTGTAGCAAATAACACTCCTTATGCTCCAACGGTAACAAATATGATTGGTTCTGGCTTGGCTGACAATTCTGCAAGTGCTGTAGATCGGTTTTGGGATATTGATGTAACGGGGGGGATGAATGGAGATTTAACATATACATACACAGATGCTGAAGTGCCGGCTAACGGAGAAGTTAATTTAAGGGCTCAACAATGGGGTGGAGGAGTTTCACTTTGGTTAGCAAGCAGTGTGAATATTGCTTCTCAAGCAAGTAATGCAGGAACAAATACAGTTACTGCAAATGGAGTTACAAATAGCATTAATAATTGGACCTTAGCACTAAACCTTACACCTCTTCCTGTTGAGTTGGTCTCATTTGATGGAGAATGTAAAGAATCAGTTAATTTACTTACATGGACAACAGCATCAGAGATTAATAATGATTTTTTCACTATTGAGAGAAGCCTTGATGCTGAAAATTTTGAAGTTGTTGATTTTATAACTGGAGCTGGAAATAACAATTCATTAAAAAGATATTCTTATGAGAATAAATCTCCTGATAGTCAAATTTATTATAGGTTGAAGCAAACAGATTTTAATGGAGATAGTGAGTATTCAAAGATAATTTCAGTAAAGGGCTGTAGCGATAAGAAATTTGAATTTATTCCTTATCAAAAAAATAAGGATATCACATTAAGTGTTGTTTCGGGTAATGAAGGTAATTATAAGATAGACGTTCTAGATCTACAAGGGCGAAGTATTTTGTCTGAAATTAAAAGAATTGAGACAGGAAGTAATACGATTGTGTTAGAATCTACGATAGTGAGTGGTGTTTATTTTGTGAAAATGGTTTCGGAAGATTTACAGAATTCATACACTCAAAAAATGGTATATTCTAGAAAGTAAAACTCTTAACTTCCTGTAAACCTATCTTTAATCTTTATTGACCAACTCCAAAGTAAGAGTAAAACGGATAATGCTGCAAGAACCCTTCCTAACCAATCTCCATTTTCTGAATAGAAAGTCATTTTATTATTACCGTTTAGTGTATGAATAATAGAATCTTGTTTCCACCAATTAGTAGCTTTTATAATATCTCCTCGCTGATTAATAAAACATGAAGTTCCTGTATTAGCACTTCTGGCAATGCTTCTTCTATTTTCTATTGCACGCAAACGGGCAAACGCTAGATGTTGTTTATATCCAGGAGTGTCTTTCCACCAACCATCGTTTGTGATAATAAAAATAAGATTAGCTCCTTTTTTCACGTAACTAGAACAGTAACCTGCAAAAACAGATTCATAACAAATTACAGGTGCAATTGATAAGGAATCATTTTTGAAAATTTTTGCTTCATTTTCAGCTCCTAAACTACCAAAGGTGCCACCTAAATTAACTGCAAAACTTTCTAATGGAGCTAATAATTTAGGAAAGGGCATTTTTTCAGCACCTAATACCAATTTAGATTTATGGTACGTTTGAATAGTAGAAGATTTATCTATTAAAATGGCGGTATTAAACGCATCGTACCATATTTTTGGATTATTATAGCTGCGTGCTGTTAATGTTGGTTTTGTTTCACTAGTCCCATATTCAATATTAGTGCTAATCCCAGTAAGAAATTTAATGTTTGGGTATTCGTTAATTAGTTTTCGTATTTCAATAATTCCGTAATTGCTTTCGAATTGAGATTCTTCGCTCCCTCTCGGGATGGCTGTTTCTGGAGCAACAACATATTGTGTATTCGGAGTAATTTTTTGTTTAGCAAGAGCTATTATTTTGTTCACTTGTTCGGCTTCAGTAATTCGCCCAAACTTATGGTAAGGGTCAATATTTGGCTGAACTACCACAACTTCAACAGGATTTTCTTCTTCTACATAATTAGTGTAAACAATAAGAGAATAAGTACTAGGAATAATAATGATTGCAGCAACTATACTTATTAGTTTAATATTTGTTTTGGGTGTTTCTTTTAAAAGAAAAAGGTTTTTGAAAAGCTTGAAAAGTAAAATATTGACAACAAAAATCCATAAAGTACCACCCATTACACCAGTAAATTCAAACCATTGAACTAGTTCTGGGTAATTAGAAAAAGTATGTCCAAGAGTGTTCCAAGGGTGAGAAAGTTCCCAATTGGAGTGGAGCCATTCAAAACCTATCCATAAAACAGCTAAAGCAATATAACCTCTTTTTGTTCCGAGTCTTTTTTTAGCAGTATGAAACCAAAAGAAGA
>Ga0256845_1002046_pt1 | contig 15117 bp, 15 predicted proteins | sample RiftiametaG_FD_189101 | JGI IMG/M metagenome (GOLD analysis project Ga0256845, IMG submission 189101) | Tube worm associated microbial communities from hydrothermal vent at the East Pacific Rise, Pacific Ocean - Riftia | ecosystem: Host-associated > Annelida > Integument > Unclassified ...
TATTTGGCTACCCCCGGTGCATGTTGAAACCATCGCTGTGGAGCAATCTATAGAGGGTTGGCCGCCGCTGAACCCTGATTTGGATTTAGTTGAAATAGACGGGTTTACCTTCCCTGATTGTCAGGCTACCGCCACCCTTATTCCTGCCTATGTGGCCATGGCCCGCCAGATAGAGGCGCTGGACATGGCGCGGGGACAGCCTGTGCTGACCGCCGATGTGCTTAACTTTGGCTGGCTGGTAGCCGATATTGGCCGCGTAGAAGGCGCGGCGCCTTGGTATTACGGCGATGATGCAGGTATGGCTCATGCAGCATTTTTGGCTGTGCCGTTCTGCCCGCTAAAGCAAAGCCTGCGCGGGGCGCTGGTTACGCAGTTTCAGGAGGCTGGCTACGGGCTGAACGAGGTGTACCGCTCGGAGTTGATGGTGCTTTATGCGGTGTCTAAACCGGCTGAATAAGGTGCGCAGCGAGATAGATTAAGATACCGCCGGAGAGCGCAAACCCAACCGGAAAGCGCCGCCGCCAGCCGCCGCCTTGCCACGAGGCCCACCCCGTGGGCGCAAGCTTGAGCCAGCCAAACAGGCTGTGGGTGAGCACGGCCATAATCGCAGAGAGTGAAACAAACATGGCAAAGCTCACCAGTTCGTGGGTGTCTACAAAGGGGATAAGTGCCGTGGTGTATTTTAGGTCGCCTCCCGGAATAAGGCGAACTGCGAAAATTGCGATGCTGATAAGCAGGGCAATGAAGCCATAGAGCAGGCTGAGCCAATACTCGGAGAAGGGCAGTACAAAGGGGCCAATAATGATGAAGATGAGCACAAGGCTCATTGATAAAATATTAGGTATTTTCAGGAACTTGAGATCGCTCCATGTTGCATAAATGCAAAATGGAAAGATAATGACCAGAAACACCAGCGCCCAAACTGCCATGGCTTAAAGGCTCACATTGCTGGAAAGGGCGCGCAAGGCATCTACGGCTGCATCAAAATGGCGGGGGTGGCTCTCGATGGCTTGCTGTAGCAGCCCTTGCGCAATGTCCCTATCGCCACGGCCTACAGCGGCTTTTGCGGCTTCATAGAGCAAAAGCGCGCGCTCTTCATCGGTCATGGGCACCACAGGCAGCTGATAGTTCCCGCGCTGGGCGCGGACAGAAACGAGGTTGACCTTGGCCCGAAACAGGTTCGGGTCGGCGCGCAAGGCTTGCCGGAAAAGCTTTTCGGCCTCTTCATAGTCGCCACGGATGCGCTTGGAGAAGCCCCAGTTGTTGAGCGTGTTTGCGGGGGCCGTTGTCAGGCCACGGGCAATATCGTAAAAGCTGTCGGCTTTGGTCCAGTCTTTGTTATGGTCGGCAACAATGGCTTCCAAGCGGTAGCGGTCATAGGTTTCATAGGTGGGCGGAATGGCATTAAGCGCGGCCGCCCCCTCGTCCCAGCCGCCATTGCGGATATAGGCATCGGCCATGGCAATGCGGTCATCATTGGTAAGCTTGCCAGCCTCTTGGATGGTTTCATACACCAGAACGGCCTCGGCGTGCTTGCCTGCGCGCGCGAGTGAAACCGCAAGCCCGCGTTTATAGTCGATCCGGCTTGGGTCTTGCGCCAAGGCGTTGCGGAAATAGTTTACCGCCTCTTGCGGATCAGCAAAATCCAGCATGATATCATTTAGATCACTGGCATCGATCACATTGAGCGCATCCCCCGGAAGGGCGCGGTCTGCATCTGATATTTCGCCACCACCACATCCAGCCAAAAGGCTGGCTGTTAGCAGGAGTGTTGCCCGAAGGGTGAGTTTTGTGCTTTGCATCTTATCCCCGTTGTTTTACTGCCCAAGTAATAGATAGCGCCCATTGCCCCGCCGGACCAGCATGAAATTAAAGCTTTCGGGGTTTTCCGCCGAATCAGCATTCACCAAGCGGCTAGCCAAGATCAAATTTTGCCGTATGTCTTCGGAATTACCATTATCCAATGCAAAGGCGCGCTGAAAACTGGCGCGCGCTTTGATGTATTGGCTGGTGTTTATTTGAATAACCCCCAGATTGTTCCACGCAGGCACAAAACCCGGATCCTTCTCGACCGCGCGCCGCAAGAATTTTTCGGCCTGGTTCAGGCGCCCGAGTTTCAGGTTGGCCGAGCCTATAGCGCTTAGCACATCTACATTCAGGCCATGGGTTTGCACGGCACGGGTGTAGGCATCCAGCGCGAGCTGGTACTCATGAGCGGCCATGAGGCGATGGCCAACCACCAAGCCATCAACCGCTTGGGTGATATGTGCGGTGCCGTTGGGCGCACGCACCCCTTCATGATTGTTGGAAAGCACGCCGTCCGCATTTTCGCAGGCTGCCAAAGTAAGCATTAGCCCTATGAGGGCGCTGCGCATTATTTTGACCCGGCGATCAGGTTGACATAAATATCGTAGATAGATGGGCCAACGAGAATGATAAGCAAGGGGGGCAAGGTGAAAAGCATGGTGCCGAGGGTCATTTTTGTGGGAAGTTTATTAGCTTTTTCCTCGGCCCTCATGATGCGCTTGTCCCGCATTTCAAAGGCATATACCCGCAGCGCATCGGAGATTGATGTACCGAAATTGGCGGACTGAATGAGCACGGTAACAAAGGAGCTGATGTCGGGGATGCCACAGCGCTCACCCAAATCGCGCAGCACCGGCACCCGCTCTTTACCGGCCCGAAGCTCGTTGGCAACCACCTGAAACTCTTCGGCCAAGGCTGCATTTGCTTGCTTGATTTCAATGGCAACCCGTAGAATAGATTGGTCAAGTGACTGGCCGGCTTCCACGCAGACCAACATGAGGTCGAGCGCATCTGGAAAGCCGTTTTCAAGTTCTTCTTGCCGTACCTGACGTTTGCGCTCGACCCAGTAATTCGGGGCATAATACCCTGCCGCAGCGGGCAAGATAACATAAAGTGCAACCTGGGTCATATCCAGATCTCCGCCTTTAAGGAGTGTGAAGAGCAGGCCAAGGCCAAGGAAGCTTATGCCCATAACCATACGCAGGAAGTTGAAATTGCCGACTGCACCGCTGGAGCGATAGCCAGCTTGCAACAGCTTAAGTTTGGAGGCGCTTAGCTCTTCCTCATTTTGCGGTGTCAGGTAGGCCTCGAATTTTGACAGATTGAGCTTTCCGCCTTCATAGCGGAGGTTTATCTTCGCCGCGCCCTTATCGCCGCCTTTCTTTTTAAATGCTCCGGCTGGGGTGCTGGTTTTTCCGAGCTTTGCAAAAGGGTCTTCGCCCTTGTTCAACAGCATGGGAAGGGAAAGCAGTATCAGAAAGATACCAACGCCACCCGCAACAATAACAGGCCCGAGCGGCCCCATAACGGCCGTAATGAATTCAAGTGCAGTGCTGATCACGAGTGACCCTTTCAGAGGAGGCTAGACTTTGAAGTTAACCATCATGTGCATAAAGATGATGTTTACGATCAAGAAAACGAGAACAACGATGGCAAGTGGTAAGAAAACCGGGGTGCCCATAACGCCATCATAGTAGCCCGGCTGCAAAATGTTAATGGCAATCAGGGCCATAACCGGGAAGAATGATAGAAACCAGCCGGACCATTTAGCCTCGGCGGTAATGGCATTCACGCGGCGAAAGAGCTTGAAGCGTGAGCGGATAACCTTTGCCAATCCATCTAGGATTTCGGCCAAATTACCACCGGACTGTGCCTGAATGGACACGGCAACGGCGAGGAATCGAAGATCTTGTGCATCAACGCGCTCAGTCATTTTCCGCAGAGAATCCGATATTTCAGCCCCAAAATTGGCTTCATCAACCAGAATGCCAAATTCTGTTCCGAGTGGATCCGGCATTTCTTGAGCAACGATATTAACCGAGCTGGCAAATGGGTGCCCTACCCGTAATGAGCGCACCATGAGTTCTACAGCGTCTGGGAGCTGCTCTTCAAACAGCTCCATACGTTTTTTGGCTTTGGAGCCGAGCCAAACATAAACCGCCCCGTAGCCCATAAATATGGAGATAACAATCCGCATTGATATGCCGGCAGAGGTGAGAAATGTAAGAGCAATGAATGCAATAACGATCAGAAGGGCGATGACACCGAGCAAGGCAGTAGGTGTGAATGCGATATTGGCAATGGCGGCCTTTTTAGACAAAACACCAATAATGGGCAAGCGTAGGGTGCCGTTATGCTGCTCACGCTCTTTTCGCAGCGTATCCATAACTGATTCGCGGCTCTCGCCTTTCTCCAGCAGCTGCAAGCGCCGGTTAACCCGGCTTTCAAGGCGCACGGATTTGCCAAAGGTAACGAGGTATATCCCCTCGATCAGAAAGAGCACTGCAGCAAAAATGACCGCATATATGAGGGGTTCGATACTCATAGTTTGATCTCCGTTGAATCAGTATAAACCGGCGTATCGGCAAAGAGCGAGGCGGGCAGGTTATAGCCCCATTGCTTAAAGCGCTCCATGAAATTAGAGCGCAGACCCGTTGCGGTGAAATGCCCGTGAATTTTGCCGTCTTCATCTACATAATCACGTTGGAATTTGAAGATTTCCTGCATGGAAATAATCTCACCCTCCATGCCTGTGATTTCGGTAATAGAAACCATGCGGCGGGAGCCATCGGTGAGGCGGGAAACCTGCACGATCAGGTTAACCGCTGATGATATTTGCCCGCGAGAAGCTTTGAGCGGCATATCCACGCCTGACATCGCGATCATATTTTCAAGCCGCGAAAGGCTATCTCGCGCCGAGTTGGCGTGAATAGTGGTCATCGAGCCATCGTGGCCGGTGTTCATGGCTTGCAGCATGTCGATCACCTCGTCACCACGGGTCTCGCCAACAATAATGCGGTCTGGGCGCATCCGCAGGGCGTTGCGCAACAGGTCGCGCTGGTCCACTTCGCCCTTGCCTTCCACGTTTGCGGGGCGGCTTTCCATTCGGCCTACGTGAATTTGCTGAAGCTGAAGCTCGGCGGTGTCCTCAATGGTTACGATCCGCTCATCGGCCCCAATGAAGCCGGAAAGGGCGTTTAGGGTTGTGGTTTTACCAGAGCCTGTACCGCCGCTGACGATGATATTAAGGCGGGTAGAAACGGCGGCTTGCAGGTAGGTGGCCATGGGCTCGTTAAAGGCGCCAAAATTGATAAGCTCTTCAATTGAAAGCTTTTCTTTGGAGAATTTACGAATGGAAACCAGCGCGCCATCAACCGCACAGGGGGGCACCATCGCGTTAAAGCGCGAGCCGTCGGCCAGCCGCGCATCTACATAAGGCTGGCTTTCATCTACGCGCCGCCCCACGGCAGAAACGATTTTATCAATCACGCGCAGCAGGTGGCGGTCATCTTTAAAGCGCACAGAGGTTAGCTCTAGCTTACCGGCGCGTTCCACAAACACCTGATACGGGCCGTTGATCAAAATATCATTAACGGTTTCGTCGCGCAGCAAGGGCTGGATAGGGCCAAGTCCGGTGACCTCGTCCATCAGGTCTTGCAGTAGCTCTTTTTGGTCCTGCCCATTGAGCACCACACCCATTTCATGGATGCTTTCACGCGCAATAGCGGCAATCTCCCGCCGCAAATCGGCTTCTGCCGCGCCATCAATGGCAGACAAGTTGAGGGTTTCAAGCAAGCGCTTGTGGATCTCCATGCGGGCATCCATCAGCTTATCTAGCCGTTTTTGCTCGCGAATCTGGGCTTCATGCTCTTCAGGAGTCAGATCGCTCCCACCAGTAGGCCGCGCTTTTTCAATAACCTCCGGCTCTAAAGACAGCTCGCCGACAATAGGCTGCGCCTCGGCTGCCGGTTGTTGGTTTTGTTTAAAACGTCCAAACATGTGTCTCTCCGATTAGTCGACCACGGCAGCGCGGGCTTCTTTGGTAAGGTCTACCAAGGTGCTTGCGATTTTCTTAATCTCTTTGCGTAGCGGGTTTTTGGCAGCTGCAACAGCCAAAGGCTCGCCCTGATCCCCCGCCTGCGTTACGTTTTTGCCGCCATCAGGCAACAGAATGCTAACCTCGATGCCCAAGCTCTCGGAGAAGCGGCCAACGCGGGTTTTCCCGTTCAGGTCCGCAAAGCCCGGCGCGCGGTTAAGGATATACTGTATCTTTTCTCCGGGTAAATCTTCGCTACGGAGCACTCGCAAATAGCGCATCAGGTTTTGCGCTGAGCGCATGTCCAGCTCGAGTAACGTAAAATAGGTTTCGGCGCTACTGAGCACGGAGGCCGACCAATCGGTGAGGGCTTTGGGGAGATCAATAATGATAAAATCGTAGCGTGCCTGCAAAATACGCATCATTTTTTCGATATATTCGGGACCGACTATATCAAGCGGCATAACCTCGGGTGGCGAGGTGAGAACCGCGAGCGCGGATTTATAGGAGGTCATGGCTTGGGCCAGGGTATCGCTGGCCAGGGTGTCCGGCTCTGTCAGCAGGTCAAAAACCGCTTCGCGACGGGGCAGATCAAGCAGGGTCGAGACTGAGCCAAACTGGAAATCCAGATCGATAAGGGCAACGCGCATATTATCTTTTCGGGTGGCCATCGCCATTTCCCAAGCCAGATTTACGGCAAAAGTCGAGGCTCCAACGCCGCCTGCTGCGCCATAAACAGGCAAAATAACGCCGTTTCGGTTTTTTGTGCGGGCAAGGGTGGTTGGCGCGGCTTCTTTTTTATCGTGCAAGCGATTAAAGATATTTGAAAGTGCGTTATCGGGAAGCGGATAAGGTGCAAAATCATCGGCCCCGAGCTGGAGCAGGTGGTGTAGCGCGGTGGGTGACACATCCTTGGCGACCAGCACGACAACGAATCCGGCCTTTTTGGCTGCGCGTACAAAGCTGTCTATTGGCTCCAAATTCTGCTCATCCTGCGCCTCAACACATACAATGAGCGTTTCTTCGCCATGCAAGCTGCCGCGGCCCAGCATCTCTCCGGCTGCGGCAACAGAAACATTTGCCCAGCTCTGCCCGAAAAGGCCGTGTAGATCCCCGTTTAAGAGCTCAAAACTCGCAGTATTGGAGGCAATGGCATAGGCTTCCAATTTACGTTCCGTCAATTTTAACAATGCCAACTGTGCACCTCGAATATTATGAAAGCTGAATTTCAGGTAAAGAAATGGTTAACGTGTACCTTACGCCGCACATGCGGAAAACAAAAGTCGTAGTAACAGCTTTTTGTTAATGAATGATACTATATAGACAGACACCTTCTTAGTCGCTCAACAAACGTCTTTACTGCGTTGCGCGCAAAAGCCTCGTAACATGTGTGACTATAAAATGTTTGATATCTATTTGCAAGTTTGAAAAGAAACTCTCTCCCCCTTGCTGGAAGGGGGAGAGGGCATTTGTTTTTTCCTTGTTTTTAAACTGCTTAGAGCTCGGAGTTACCGGCAACTCTGCCTTCACTGACGAGGTAATTCCCGTAAACGATGACAGCGCGTTTGCCGTCAAAATCTGACGGGGTTACGCGCGGGGCAAAGCCGAATACGTCTGTTACCGTGCGCCGGTTCAGGCGCTCGCGGTCAGCTGTATTTACGATCGGCTGAGTTTCGCCGAGCGAGGTGTAGGCCTCCAACCTGTTGCGCGGCGCCCCTTGGGATACAAGGTAGTTAACCGCTGCACGGGCGCGGCGTAGGCCGAGCCGTTGGTTGTACCCGTTTGAGCCAACTTGGTCTGTATGGCCATAAACGCGGAATTTAACCGTTTCGTGCGCTTTGATCCAAGCCGCTTGCAGGCCGAGAATGCGCTTGGCTTCCCCGTCTAGTGCTGTCGAGTTGAAATCAAAGTTGATCTGGGTCGGCACATCATCGCGGAATTGCTGCGACAAATGCTGTAGGTAGGCAGAAGAGCCACCTTGGCCGGTCTGGATCAAAAAGTTCTGCTCTGTTGCATCCGCAAAGCTGTTTTGATTCGGCAGGTTTCCGGCTGTTTCAAGACAACCACCAAGCGCGAGCATGGCGGAGAGGCTGATGATTTTGTTAAGTATTTTCATGTCCTTACTCCATCACATATCCAGCGGAGCCATCAAAGCCCAGCTGCGAAATTGACCCAGCACCCCGTGCAGCACCCTCTGTGCGGCCCGACAGAAATAGCTCGGCTTCTGTTGGAATGCGCATACGATCCGTAGGTAAAGCCAGCGCGTCAGAGGTTGTCGGCGTGACCAAATGTGGGGTCACGATGATAACCAGCTCGGTTTGCTTGCGCTGGAATTCGGCGGAGCGGAACAAGGCGCCCAAGATTGGAACATCGCCCAACCATGGCACTTGGCCGTTCAGATCCGTGAAATCATCTTGCAAAAGCCCGGCAATGGCAAAGCTCTGGCCGTCTCGCATTTCAACCGTGGTGGCTGCGCGGCGCACCTTAAAGGCCGCAATTTTGAGGCCCGAAGAGGATGTGAAAGACGTATCTTTGTCAATCGAGCTCACGGTGGTTTCCAACTCTAGGCTGATTAAATCCCCATCAATAACCGTTGGTAAGAAATTCAGCTCTACGCCGAAAGGGCGATATTCGACCGTAACGGTGCTTGTGCCTGAGTCTGAGTCGCTTTGTGTTGGTACGGGGTATTCGCCACCCGCCAAAAAGCTTGCTCTTTGGCCGGAGATGGCAACAAGGTTCGGCTCGGCCAGCGTGCGGGCCATGCCCTTGCTTTCCAGTGCTTCGATCAACACATTCACGGCCAAGCCACCAATGCCGAAGCCAACGCTTATGGCCCCCGTTGATCCGGGTGAAGAACTAAGGCCCTGACCATTTGAAAGCGTTCTGTTGCCGTTACTTGAAAGAGCGCTAAACCCGGCAGCGGCGCCAACGCCCGCTGACATAGATGAGCCAAGGCTTTTGGCAACAGAGCGCTGCATCTCGGCAAAGCGCACTTGTAGCATAACTTGTTGTGAGCCGCCAACCACCATCATGTTGGTGATTTTACCGGGGGCATAAAGCTCTGCTAGCTCGAGGGCGCGTGCCACTGTGCGGGCACCGGAAACGCGGCCCGAAAGCACGATGCCTTCATTGGCGGTGCGCACATCAATCCGCTCCCCCGGAAGGATTTGCGACAACCGCTCTTTGAATTCGGCGACATCGGGAGAAACCCTAACGTCAACATTGGCGACCAACTGGCCGTCTTGATCAAAGATTGTAAGCGTTGTGGCGCCGGCCGTTTTACCAAGCACATAGATGGACCGATCAGAAAGGCTTGCAATATCCGCAATCTCTGGGTTGGCCACCGAAAGTTCGGCAAAGGGGCGGTCGCTTTCAACAACAATCGCACGGTTGATGGCAACCGAAATTCTACTAGATACGGCACCGCGAGATACTGAAAGTACCGCGTTTTGCGCGAAAGCCGAGCTGGCCATCGGCGCAGACAGAACGAATCCCATAAGACTCGCCTGAATCAGGTTTTTAAACTGCATTGTGATCCTGCCTCTCAAAATCACTGTGAATATAAGTGAATGGATCTTTTGCCCATTCTTACAGAGCAACATGCTTGAAAATGGAATCAATTGCAAGAATCAATGTGTTAGACGGTTTTAAGAATGTAGTTTAAATAAAAAACGCGGCCTGAAGCCGCGTTTTTATGTGTTATCTACTGTATTCTTTTACGGCGTGCAGGGCACTTCAATTTCGCTTACTTCCGTCCCGCGCCGCACGCGCCTGTAGCACTTCTGCTCTTCCTCTACCGCTATGATTTTATTGTCTAATAATGTATTTATATCGGTTATGATCGTGCCAGATGTGGTGGTGTCATTTTGCCCCCGCAAGGAGAGCGATAAGCTGCCCGAGGCTGTGTACTGTAGTAAACTTGCAACAGTGTCCGGAGAAATTTGCACTGTCACTGTTCTGGCCACTGTTGGGCGGAGTTCATCTTGGTTTGATTGCTGGTCAATCGCGATGATTTTGACCTTTTCCATGATGAGGCGTGTGGATGTTCGGTCTTGATCCTGGCCAATCCAGTAGATATCCACCTCGTCGCCGGGTTGAATGAAACCCGAAACGCCCGATACGGCATCTACCCGAATAGCAAAGGCCCGCGTGCCCGGGTCCAGCAAGGTGGTAATGCCGATATCTTCACCAAAACGGGTCACTTTTTGGCTCAGCAAAACCTCGCCTGCATCTAGGCGGCGCTTCACATAGCGGGTGTCGTCCTCGGGCGTGCCGATAACATCTTCAATTGTACTGAACGTATTTTCTGGCAGATCAGCAGTTGGCCAGTTAATGATTTTAAGATCTTCTGCTACGAGCCGGTGTGCAAAATTAACCCGCGCTGTGGTTGCCACAACCGGCGTGGTCTCTACAACCTGCTCTTTCGTTTTTCTAAGATCGTTTTCGAGCTGGTTAACCTGTGTTTGATAGGTTTCAAACCTGCCTTGAATAAGAAATGCGGCATAGCCTGCGGTTCCGATGCCGATGACCAGCACTAATAAAAAAATGATTCGCATGATTTCCCCTGACGCCAAAATAATAAAAGGCACTATTGCAGGAGTGCTCTTCGCATTTTCGAGCGGTGAAATCAATGGTTGTTAGAAGAGCGCCGCTTTAGGCAAAATCCGCTCAGGTCAGCAAACTGGCGACGGCGTTTGTAATACTGGCATTGAGAGAATCGCCGCCATCAGACATGGCCCCTTGAAAAACAGTGAGCAATCCGATTGTCATAAGGATGATAGCTGCGGTCAATACAACCCAATCAACGGTAACCGCACCATCTTCATTTTTTTTGAATTGTGTGAATAGATTTGCCAGCATTGGTGCACCATGAATAAATTTCTTTGTGGCCTAGCGAGGCGTCACCGCCTCGCTAGAAATTCTTAAGCAAAAGCTTAGGTCAAAACGCCGGAAAGGGAGTTGGCAATGTCGGTAGCTGCATTGCTGAGGCCTTTGCTGACAACGGCGATGATTGCCAGAGCGATGCCAACGATGGCAGCGGTCAGAACAACCCAGTCTACAGTTACAGCGCCGTCTTCGTCTTTTACGAATGCGTTAATAAGGTTTTTCATGTTTGATCCTCCTAAGGATACGAAATTGTTTATATGGCCAAAATAGCCCACCACTCACACCCGAAACTCGGGCTTCCCATTACGAATTGCCAAATTAGCAACTCACAACCAAAGTATGCCGGAGCAAACTATGAGCGACATGCCATCGCTTGGATGTGTATAATATCGTAAAAGAATGTGGCGAAAAAATGGTCATGATGGATTTAGGCTAAAAAAACTTTAGCTAAATAAAACAATGCGTTGCTTGGTTTCCCTTTGGGAAGGCCAGCTTGAAAGCTGGCAAAATGGCCTCAATTAAGACCGATATTTGGACAAGACGTGCCATGCGATTCTGTATATACGGGAAAATGAAGAATCAAAGCTTAAGGCTATATCCGTGACCAAACCTAACCTGAAACCACCGCTTGTCGTAGATGTTGATGGCTCCCTTTTAAAAACCGATCTGTTGCTCGAAAGCTTTTGGGCGGCAATGGGGCGGCACCCTGTATTATGCCTGCTGGCCTGCTTGCAGCTTTTCATGAACCGTCCGGCGCTAAAGCAAAAGCTTGCGGCCCTCGCCGCGCTTAATGTTACGCTGCTGCCGTTAAGGCCGGAGGTTATGGGCTGTATTTCGCAGGCGCAGGCCGAAGGGCGGGAGGTGCTGCTGGCCTCTGGCTCCACAAAGGCGCTGGTCGAGCAGCTTTCGACACAGCTGAACCTAGCCGCCGTGCCCCTTAGCTCTGGCCCCGGCGTTAACCTGACGGGCGATACTAAAGCGGCAGCCCTTGTGGCGCGGTATGGCGCGAATGGGTACGAATATATCGGCGATTCCGCTGTTGATATTCCGGTGTGGCAGGCCGGAACTGGTGGCTATATCGTGGCCCCTAGCGCTGCATTGCGCAGCAAAGCCAAGGCCGCAGGGCTGGTGCTGAAGCCCTTGGGGCAGAGCCCGAAAGCAAGGGCTTTGATCAAGGCATTGCGCCCGCACCAATGGGTGAAAAATGTATTGCTGTTTTTACCCTTGCTTGCGGCGCACCGCACAGATCTGCAAGGTATCGGACTGGCTTTTTGGGGCATTGCGGTGTTTTCTGCTGCGGCCTCTTGCATATATATAGTGAATGACCTGCTCGATCTGGCCGCCGATAGGCAACATGCCACCAAAAAGGCGCGTCCGTTTGCTTCGGGAGACGCTAAAATACTACCGGGCATGGGGCTGATGGTGGCCCTGGCCGGCATCGCACTAGGGGGGGCGGCCCTGCATAGCTGGCAACTTGCCGCTATTATTGCGCTCTATATGGGGCTTTCGTTTTCGTATTCTCTGCTGCTCAAACGGTTGCGCTGGGTTGATATCGCCACGTTGGCGGCACTCTATACGCTGCGTGTCGTGGCAGGCTCGGTGGCGGTCGGCGTGCCTATGTCGGGGTGGCTCGGGGCGTTTATCTTTCCTGTGTTTCTGGCGCTGGGCGGGGTGAAACGGCTGATAGAGCTTGGTAAGGCCAAGGATGATACCCCCTTGCCGGGGCGCGGCTATGCCCGCCATGATCGTGCCGACCTGCGCAATATCTCGATCACCGCCGCCGTGGGGGCGATCGTGGTTTACACGCTCTATACCTATAGCGCTATCGCCGCCACGCTTTATGAAAACCTGTTGGAGATCCGCCTCGCCGCGATTCCGGTGGCGCTTTGGCTGGGCCGCATGATCTATCGCGGCTGGCAAGGCCGCATGAATTATGACCCGATCGTCTTTGCCCTGCGCGACCCCGTAGGGCTAATGCTGGTGGCAACTGGCGCGTTTATGCTGATGCAGGCAGCGGGCTAGGCCGCTATTTTCCTAGGGGATAGCATCAGCAAAATCACCCCTGCCACCAAGACGATTCCTGCGCCGAGCATCCATGTGGCGCTAATGCCGTAGGTTTGCACCACGGGCGCAAAGGCAAAGGCCGCAATGCCGCCGCCCAGCCGCAGCACAAAGCTGAACAGGCTTTGCAGGGTGGAGCGCATTTCGTCTGGGGCTTCGCGGTTGAGCAGGGTCATGGCGGGTGGGTTGAGCATGGAAACCACAAGCATGAAGGCCAGATAGGCGGCAATAAAAAAACCAAAGCCGCTTTGCAGCGCTAGGGCCATGAGCACCCCCGCCAATATAAATGGCAATACAAGCAGCTGAATGCGCGGGCTTAGCGTTGTTTTTTCTGCGATGGTGCTGATTAGAAGCGGCCCGAGAATAGCCATGGCGAAATAGCCAGCGGTGACCCAGCCAAAGGCCGCATAAGTAGGGGTTTGGGTGATTTCGATCAAGCGGGGCTGCCAATAGGCTTCTACCGAAAACATGGCCACGCCGAGCACCACGCCAAGCAAAAGCAGGTGGCGGAGGGTGTGGTTTTGCAGGCTGAAGGCAATGGCGTTGCGCATTTGGCTTTTTATCTGGCCATGGTTTGTGGGCTGGGTGCGGCATTCGCCCTCATGAAAGAGCGCATAGGTGGTGATAAGGTGCAGGCTGGCCAGCGCGGCAGCCAGGATCAGGTTCCAGCCAGTGGCCGGAAACAGAGGTGTTGCAGGCATAAGTTTGGGGATATAGCCGCCAATAATGGCACCGAGGGTTATCCCCGCTGCCATTGAAGCCTGAAACGTGCCGATAAAGCGTTGCAGCTTGGCTTCCAAGCCTTGGTCCTTGATGCGCTCCACCATCCAAGCGTCTACCGTGCCGCTATCGAGCGCTTGGGCAAGCCCCACGCCTGCGGCAGCCACAAGGATCAGCCAAAAGGCGGGGCTGGCCAGCAGTAACAGGACTGAGCCGATAAGGATGAGCCGTGATAGGCGGTAAATGCGCAGCCGGCCGTAAATGTCGGCGGCGGCCCCGAAGGGAAGCTCAAACAGGGCGTTAGATGCGCCAACAGTGCCAAAAAGCAGGCTGATTTGCCAGAGGGACAAGCCCTTTTTTACATAAAACACGCCAAGAACGGCGAGCATGATGCCAAAGCCAAGACCACTGAAAGCTTCGTGGGTGATCATGCGAAGTTTGAATGTCATGCGGGTAATGTAGAGGCGATGTATCGCCCCCACAAGCCCTTAAGGGTTGTTTTAGATTGACAGTTTCTTAAAGATAAACTCCGGAATGTGCCGGATAATCAGCATGATATAGCGCCAGAAAAACGGCGTGTAGATCACGTTTCGTTTCTTCTGCACCGCTTTCATCAGGCTCTCGGCAATGTCTTCCGGCGAGGCGACAAGGAACATGCCCTCAATGCCCCATGTCATCCCCGTATCCACAAAGCCGGGCTTCACGGTGATCACATGCGCGCCTTTGCGCGCCAAGCGGTTGCGCAGGCCGGAAAGATAGGTGGCAAAGCCCGCCTTGGCCGCGCCGTACACATAGTTGCCAATGCGGCCACGGTCTCCGGCCACCGAGGTAACGCCGATGATGGTGCCGCTGCCGCGTGCTTCCAGCACGGGGGCGAGGAGCTGGAGGAACCGCGCGGGGCCGGTGAAGCTGTCTTGGATCACCCCGTCGATCAGGCTCGGGTCGGCGTCTATGGCCGCTTGCTCGGGCATCGAGCCAACGAACACGGCGGCGCAGAGGGTGCCGTTGGTATAAGCCGCGTCTTCTATGATGGCGGCGTATTTTTCGGGCTTGCGGGCGTCAAAGGCCACGGCTTTGGCGCTGAGGGCACCGCGCACTTCGCAATCAGCGGCGATGCGCTTTAGCTCGGGCATATCGCGGCCCAGCAAGTGCAGCTCGGCACCGCCTTCGGCGCATTGGCGGGCAAAGGCGCGGGCGATGGCGGAGGTGGCACCGAGGATGATCCAGGTGACAGGTAATGGAGAACCTTGCATATCAGCCCCTCACTTTCAGGCGTTTTACGAGATCGGTGGCGAAAGCGCCCAGCGGATCGGCTTTGGCCACTTCCGCACGAAAATCATCAAGCTCGGCATACATATCCGGTAAATACCCCGCCTCCAGGCTGGAATCCTTGGCCAGATAAACCCGCCCACCCGCGTTGCGCGCCAGCTCGTTGAGCCGCGCCAGCAGGGCCTTGGCGGCGGGCTTGTTGACGATATCAACCGCCAGCGTGAAGCCTTCCATCGGGAAGGACATCATGCCGCCGCGCCCATGGCCCAAGCGCTTGAGCACGGAAAGTGGCGAGGCAAGGCCAGAGGTGGTAACGGCTTCAATCATCAGCGCCAGCG
>Ga0256845_1002047_pt1 | contig 15110 bp, 10 predicted proteins | sample RiftiametaG_FD_189101 | JGI IMG/M metagenome (GOLD analysis project Ga0256845, IMG submission 189101) | Tube worm associated microbial communities from hydrothermal vent at the East Pacific Rise, Pacific Ocean - Riftia | ecosystem: Host-associated > Annelida > Integument > Unclassified ...
TCTTTTAAGATACCCCGCTATGAAATCAGGGACTATGACAATCCTTGACCATTCCATGGAGAAAGATCTGTTAATAAAAACCATTCCGTTTACCCTTTTTTCAATATTTGCAAGGATATGGCCCCAGTTGATGTTAATTATTGTATTCCTGGCACTTGGTTCAATAGCTCTTTTTAGAGCGCCTCCATGTCACCAGGTTATACTTTTTTTTCTTATGCTGTGTAGTTTTTCTGCATCTTTATCAATGACTCTCCCATCTTCATTATCCGTGTTCTTCCCGATTGTCTTTTCCTTTGCTTTTTTACTCCAGGCTGTTTTCAACTGGATATCATTTGGTCTATGGCTACATTTTGCACTTAGATTTCCAGAAACAAGAGATGTGATTCGGCACAGATGGTGGATTCCTCTTTGTATATACCTTTTACCAATAATTACAACTATTGGTGGATCATTGTATACATCAGGTTGCACACCCGAGTTCTGGAGTTCTGTGCAGCGGCTTCGGAATCTCTACCTTCCATTCATAATACTTGCTGTTTTTGTGAAACATATAGTCGACTATAAAAATGCAGGCACGCAATTGGAACAAAATCAAATTAAATTTCCTTTAATTGCTTATTGGTTTACCTTTACACCCTATATGTTTTTTTACCTTCTACCCAATATTGTCATTGATCATCCTCTTATCTCATTTAAAATTGCAATGTTTGGCTTTTTTATACTCCCCATGGCATACTTGTTAAGTATTCTCCGATACAGACTGTTTAACGTAGATCAACTAATCAGTCGAACCATGGCATATTTTATCAGCATTCTTGTTTTTTCCATTATTTATTCTTTATTCCTTGTCAGTTTTAAGAAATGGTTTGTTGATACTCAGATCCTTTCCATGGAAGTATTTTTAATTTTTCTTATCCTTATGAATATTATTTTTCATCCGGTTATCCTTAAGATCGATAGTATAATTAAAAAATTTTTTTTCAGAGACAACTCTATTTCTGTAGAGCGTATGCATCAATTTAGCAATAAAATATCTGCAACACTTCATTTTAAAAAGTTAATACAAATTGTCATTGAAGATCTTCCAAAAGCAATTAATATCAATGCAATTGCTATAATGACTTTTGAGAAAACAAAATCAACATTTCTTCCTGATCATTTCCAATTAGGAACAAAACTTCGACCGGAAAGCAGACTTGTGAGATTGTTTAAGGATAAATCACTATCATACATCTCTCAATATCAGGTAATTGAAGATGCTGAACTGGCAGCGGAATTTATGGAAATTCAAAAGGCAGGCTTTCCTCTTCTTTTGCCCCTTAATGGCTCTAAATCCATTTATGCACTCTTATTTGTCGGGCATAAAAACGACGGAGGATTATTTAGCGAACAAGATATCCATTTGCTTGCAAGCTTTGCCAACCAGGCAGCGATTGCCTTTGAAAATGCCATTTATCATGACTCTATGGTGGAAAGTAAGGAACAACTTGAAACAATGTTTGACCAGAAGGTTCAATCTGAAAAGATGGCCACTATTGGAAAGATGACATCAATATTAGCTCATGAGTTGAAAAACCCTCTGGGTATTATCCATAGCTCTGCTCAGTATCTTTTAGATAGCAGACAATCCAGAATGGTTGTAAAAGAAATGCTCCATTATATTACAGATGAAGTAGAAAATTTGAATTTATCCATTAATAGTATACTTAAGTTTGCAAGGCAGAGAATTCCGGAATTTAAAAAAGTGGATCTCCCGGACCGGGTTAATTATTTAATAGATCAATGGAAGTCCTCTGGTGATCACCAAAGTAATGTCAATATCGTTATAAATGTTGCAGAGTCATTGCCTTATATTTATGTTGATTTCAAGCAAATCAGCCAGGTTTTGCTCAACCTTGTTAGGAATAGTGAAGAAATGATGGGTACTGGAGGTCTTATCACAATTGAACTTAAACAGGATTTTAACTTTATTCAGATTCAAGTCATTGATAATGGTCCTGGTATCCCTGATAAAAACCTTGATAAAGTATTTCAAGATTTTTTTTCAACAAAAACACAAGGCATTGGTATAGGGCTTGCCGTATGTGAACAAATTATCAATGCACATAATGGTATGATTTCCTTGAAGAATAATAATGCATCAGGAGGGGCTACAGCCTGTATCAGGCTGCCTATAAAGCCATTGACCACTGTTGTTGAACCAAGTTTATTGGAAGTGATTAATGAAGCATAAAATTCTTTTAATTGAAGATGAAATTAGACTTAGTAGAATATTAACATTGGTTCTTAAAGATCATGGATATCAGGTTACAACAGCCATAGACGGTGGGCAGGGCATAGATATATGGAACCAATGGAACCCAGAACTTGTTATAACAGATTTAAATATGCACCCTGTTGATGGTATGGCAGTATTAAAATTTGGTCAACTTAATTTTCCCGATGTGCCCTTGATTATCCTGACAGCTTTCGGATCCATAGAAATAGCTGTTGGTGCTATGAAAACAGGTGCCTTTGATTTTCTTTCAAAACCTGTTGATCATGGACAATTGCTTGAAATTGTTGAGCAGGCCTTGGTTTCAGACGTAAATAATATAAGCTCCTTTGAAGCAATGATAGGCTCTTCAAGAAAAATGGCGCAAATAAAAAAAGATATATTACTATACGCATCAACAGATAGTTCAGTTCTTATTGTTGGTGAATCCGGAACAGGTAAAGAGATTGCAGCAAGAGCTATTCATGAAGCTTCCAATAAAAGCAAGGGACCTTTTGTGAAAGTCAATTGTGCCGCAATCCCAAGGGATTTGATTGAAAGTGAACTGTTCGGACATATTAAAGGTGCTTTTACCGGGGCAGCACAAAGCAGAAAAGGAGCTTTTTTACAGGCAAAGGATGGTATTTTGTTCCTGGATGAAATCGGTGATCTGCCCTTTGATCTCCAGGCAAAATTATTGCATGCTGTTGAAGAAAAAACTATTACTCCAATAGGTGCAGAAAAACCAATACCTGTTGCTATAAAAATCATATCTGCAACTAATCGTGATATTGCAACCATGATCTCTGAATCTAAATTCAGAGAAGATCTCTATTATAGATTAAATACTGTATGCCTGAGCATGCCGGCATTAAGAGAAAAGCCTGATGATATTAACGAACTTGTCATGTTTTTTATTAAAAAATTCTGTCGAGAATTTAATAGACCTGTTTTAAAGGTTGATAGTAAAGTCATGTATATTTTTGAGCATTATCCATGGCCCGGCAATGTAAGGGAATTGAGCAATGTCATTGAACGTGCAGTGATTACCTGTGGTAAAGGTATTGTCACCCGAGCTTATATACCTGAGACAATCATTAATCCCACAATATATCCTACATTGCATTCTTCACTGCCGGAAGGCATGAAGACCCATGACCTTGATCTGTCAGCCCATGAGCAGAATCTTCTTAAGACAGCATTGGAAAAGTGCAGTTGGAACCAGTCAAGAGCTGCTAAAGAACTATGTATTACAAGGAGCGCCCTGCGTTATCGCCTGCAAAAATACGGGATCCAAAAAGAATAATAAATACTCATTTTATACACCTTTATATTATTTTTCTATAATAATTTGTGACTTCCAACACATGTTTTATTAAAAGAACTCTTTTGAATGAAAATATTAATATATAATTTATCTGGTATTTTATTAATTGTGAATGATCTGACAATAACCGGCCAGGTCCCTGTCTTTGCATAATATTTATCTGTTTTTCTGGAATTTCCTGTGGTGTTTATTGTATTCGCAAAATGAATATCTATACCAAAAGCAGGATTGACGCGATCAAAGAAATAAATAAATAGTGTATAGCGATTTCCCTTCTTCATTGTTTTTTTGAATTCATCTTTTGAAAGACCTGATTTGCTCACTTTTATCCAGGATCGAAAGCCTTTTGGGAGCGTATTTTTTTTTCCCATGAATACTTTGTAAGGAAGGATAAAAAGCATATGGTTGGGTTTTTCCGGGTAAATAATTTTATTTTTTATGGTTCGAACATGTATCATTGAGAATTTATGTGATAAAGCTGTGGCAGTGACCGGTCCAAATTGTCCATCCGCATGTAATCCGGTTTCTTTTTGAAAAGTTTTCCAATTATTTTTTAAGGTATTGTTATGGTTTCTTTTTGAGGATGAATATTGTTTTAGCAACCATGCTTTGATCTTTTCCCTTTGGGTTTTATTTGGTTCTTCCGTTTTATAAACCATGTTTATCAATCTGAAGTCGATTCTACCATAACGATCCATATATTTGGCCGTAAGATCAAGTCTTTTATTCCCTTTCGGGGTAATGCAATAATTTGTAATATTTAAAACTTTTTTAACAGCAACAATTAGTATTTTATCTACATCTATGTTACTACTACCATCTATATTGATAAAAGGTAATGAAGATAAATCGCCATTCTGATAAGCCCTTGCCACTAAAAGGGCCTGGTTTAGCGAAGGTCTTAGATTGTTCGGTTTAAGTTTTAGAATTTCAGGTTTAAAAATAAGCCGTTTAACCCTGCTGACTTCAAGCCCGGTACATCCCATCAGGATTGTGAGAATTAAAAAAGCAATTAATTTATTTGTATAAATTTTTTCCATGATTTTCCCTGTTTATTATATTTCAAAATGCCCTGTTTTCTCTATTTCCAGTTCAATCTCTGCCTGTTGTTTGGATTTTTCCCATAGTTTTATAAAAAAATTAATTATTTCCCCGGTTGCAGTACTCTTATTAAAGTCTCTGGAAGCACTGGTCTTGCCCGTGGCATGCCCTGTCAGATAACTTGTTCCCTTTCTGCTAAACTGCCAGACCATTGAAAAAGGTGCCCCTGCGAAAGGAGATATGATACAACTTGCCCCAGCCCCAGCATTCTCTAAAATTAATAAAAATTCTATATATGCCTGAGCATCTCTCAAGTCTGCATTGGCCTGCCTCTGACCCTTAATGCTGTCAGCAAGATTTTTCTCAAGTTCTTTTTCATTCGCATCCTGGTCACTGAAACTAACGCTTGCAGATAAGTCGCCTGGTGTTGAAGTGACGGTATATCCAGCATTTCCTCCCTCACTGCCACCATGTTCATGTGCAAAACTGGTTTCGGTCATAGATATGATGTAAAATGAAATCAATAGTAAAAAGAAAATCAACCGTATTGCTTTAGTCGTTGCCATAATAAAAGTTCCTCAGTTAAATTGAATTACTTTTTTTAAAAAACACTTACGATTATTTATATAGCAAAATATATACCAGGATTATTTACGAAAAGCAGAAGCCGTATTAGTAGCAATTCTAAACTATGTGGTCATAAAAGACTGATTTAATATTAGCGGGCTGGTTGATATCAAACAGTTAAACTGGCTGTTTTCACGCACTGATCGGAGATTTGATGTTTTTGTCGAAATATGGTTTTTATAATTTTGGAGTTGGGAAATTTGATATAAAAGCGCAATATATAAACCGTAGCCAAAAGCGAATTGTCAATGCGGATACAAAATCGTATATACTATTGTTTTCCTAAATGATTTTATTTATTTTTTCTATAATTTTCACATCAAACTTTTGGTGTATTATGAGTATGAATGCCTCAGAACCTGTTGAATACTGGGTTTAGCTCCCATATAATAAATATTATAAAAAAAAAAAATTGTCTTGACAAAAAAAAATTAGTGTTTTATGAGTAACGTGAATCTACAATATCTTTACTTTTTTTAACGCACAAACACTAATGAAAAAGAGGAGGCAACATGGTGAAAATTATTAAGACGGTTGGAATTATATTGGGTCTGTTTGTATTGTTTTTATTCATAAACCCAATGAATTCTGTGGCTGGAGAACCTTTGATGGATAAAGGTCCTGCATTTTTTGCAGGTCAGGCTGCTATGCCTGATAGCGTTTTAGATGATATTTTTTCTGAACAATCTTTGAAATTAAAAAACGACAAAGTTACTGTTGTTGATGGATGTGAAGAAGTTTGGATGTCTGAGTTGGAAGATGGGAACAATCCCGATCAATCAGCATATCTTTATTATCTCCCAGGAGCGGATGAGTATTTTGTCTTTAAGAAAGCAATAGATGAAGAGGGAAAGGCAAGCCTGCTATTATCTGGACGTCCTGGATCATCTAGTATCCTTTTCACGGAAAATCAAATAGAACTTATTCCTCCAAAAGATAGAGAATTCGCTGATCAGGCTACCAGGTACGATTATATTAATTGTATCGGCAGGGAACTTGGTATATATCCGTCGATTGGAAATCTCAAAAGAGCACTTGCCTCACTAAAGTGCAGTGAATTGAAAAAATTCGGAATGATCCAGACAGCATTGCTTTGCAAGAATGGAAGTGGTTATACAACAGGATGTTATACTGGCATGGCAAAATTAATTGGATGCGGGTATGTGCATTGTGGTTCTGGTAGCAGAGCTGTAATGACTAGTCCTTCTAATGGATCCCGACTTACGTCGTCAAGGGTAACATTCAGATGGACATCTGTCAGTGGAGCAACCCAATATTATCTTTTTATCGGGACGCGTAAAGGGGCAAGAAATATATATTATGGAAGCCAGGGAAGGCGTACATATAAAACTGTTTATAATATCCCCACTAGCGGTTCTGTCATTTATGTAACTCTTTTTACAAGGATTGCAGGAAAGTGGCTATACAACCAATATAGTTATACAACTGCTCATGCTGGAAAGGCTCGCATGATAAGCCCAACTCCAGGATCACGACTTACATCATCAAGAGTCACGTTTAGATGGACAAATGCTGGAGCAAGTCAATACTATCTTGCAGTCGGAACAAACACTGGCGTGACCAATATCTATCATGGATATCAAGGAACGCGTACATATAAAACTGTTTATAATATCCCAACTAACGGCTCTCGAATTTATGTGAAACTCTATTCAAAGATTGCAGGGAAATGGTCGTATAACCTATATTCCTATAATACAGGATATCATCATGGTACTGGCAGCGTGCAGTTAAGGTTTTACGGAAAGTGTGTAAAACGTTATGTGGTAGGGGCAAAAGTAACAATGAATGGAAGGTATACTTATACCAGTTCTAAAGGACTTGTAACGTTTAGCAATCTTCCGGCAGGAAGACAGAAATTCACAGTCAGTTATGCAGGTGGTGCAGGTTCTGCTTATATTACAGTCATATCCGGTAAAAATATATATCACCCCTATAAGTTAGCCTGGGTGAATGATTGCGGATCAAGTGTAAATTCTTCGGTTGAAGTTTTGTCTGGAAAAAAGAGTAAGACCATTGAAGCAATTCTTCTTGAAAGTAAGTAGTTAACTTGACTTTTTTGAGGACTTGTATTTATGCTGAGGAGAAGAGAATGCAGGGGTTTCTCTTCTCCTTGTTTTATTTTTTGAAGAAGATTTGCGAATTATCATCAGTCAACTTAAGGGATAAAATAGAGAGAAATGACAATTTTGGTATTTTATCAGGAGAGTTGCATGGAAAGTCACAAAGGAATAAATTCAGTTTTAGGATTGCGGATAAAGTATTTGTATGAGACCTGTTAATTATAGAGCTGATATTGATGGTCTGCGTGCATGGGCGGTTATATTTGTTATGCTCTTCCATCTTGATATTGCAATGTTTAAAGGTGGTTTTATAGGAGTTGATGTTTTTTTTGTAATTAGTGGTTTTTTAATCACACGGCTTATAAGAAATGAAGTAATAGAAAACAAATCATTCAGTTTTTCTAATTTTTATGTGCGCCGGGCAAGGCGCTTATTCCCAAGTCTGTTTTTTACTCTCTGCTTATGTTTTTTACTATCATATATTTTATTTGCACCTCAACATTTTAAACGTCTTGGAGGGTCATTACTGCATGCTGCCGTAAGCATGGGTAATTTTTATTTCTGGAGTGAGACAGGCTATTTTAATGCTGCATCAGAACTAAAACCATTGTTACACACTTGGTCATTAAGTATAGAAGAACAATTTTATCTGGTCTGGCCCATAGTATTAGTTCTATTTTTAAAAAAAGCACCAAAATACACAACTCCTGTTATTATAGTTATACTCGGTTTTTTCAGCCTTTATCTAAATCAGATTTTTGTTTCTGGATCAAATGCTCTTATTGATCTATGCCCCGCATCCATGGCAAGACTGTTTTCCGATGGTCCATCAACTATTTTTTTCTTATCACCGTTCCGTGTGTTTGAATTTTCCCTAGGGGCAATTGTTATCTGGCTGGAGCGGTTTAAGCCTGGGAATAAGGCAATATTAGAACCATTGGTATTAATTGGACTGGGCATGATTATATATCCTGTCCTAACATATTCAGAAGATATTATCTTCCCGTCATACAACGCACTATTACCATGTATTGGAACTGCATTGCTCATATATAGCGGGACCGCAAAATATTGTGGAAAGTTGCTCAGTAATTCCCTGATAGTTAAGATCGGTCTTATCAGTTATTCATTATATTTAATACATTGGCCGTTAATAGTTTTTTATAAATATTGGAAAATAAGTGAATTGCTTATTATTGAGAAAATTTTGATATTTGCAATTTCTCTGGCTGCTGCTGTAGTGATGTATCGCTTTATTGAACAACCATTTAGACGTGGCTCATCATCTAAAGCTTTATCACATGGAGGCTTTGGGTTCACATGTGCAATGCTTGCTGTGGTTTTGATGTTTTCAGCAGCAAATGTCTGGGCAAATAATGGCTGGCCATGGCGTTTTCCCGGTGAACTTGCTAAACAACTTAACTGGAAAGGTAACCAATTCCATGAATACGTCTGGAATAGGCTGAATAAATTTAAAAAAGACTTTGTAAATAATGGACAACCGAAAATATTGGTAATTGGCGACAGTATGGCTGCTGATTTTATAAATATATTGGCTGAAAGTAATAATATTGGAAAATTTGATCTTGTCACCTTACCTGTCAATAATTTGTGTAAATCTGTTTTCCCTGTTTCAAAAGAGATTTATCAGAAATTTTTACCAAAAAAAGTGAATGCGTGTACTATACAGCAGAAAGCAATAATGGAAAGTCCACTATTGAAACAGGCAGATACAGTTGTTTTAGCATGTGAATGGAGCGATTGGAGTATTGACCTGATTGGCAGCACTGTTAAGTTTTTAAAAGATAAAGGGGTGTCCCAGGTAGCTGTTGTCGGCAATAAAACTCTATCAATGAGCGGTGTTAATTTTTTAGCTAAATATTCACTCCGTAAAACAATACATAAAATCCGTACTCCTGTGACTAAAATGACAAAAAGGTTAAACAAAAAAATTAAAGGACTGAACTCAGATTTTTTATTTATAAATCTGTTAGATGCTTTCTGTAATGAAACAGGGTGTACAAGAACCTCAAATAACGGATATTTGATAATCTATGATTATAGCCACTTAACCCCTTATGGTGCAAGATATATTGGGCACAAGGTCACAAGGTCAGAATGGATGAATTCTTTGGCAAATGCGAGGAAGGGAGTGGATAATACTCACGGCAAAATCAAGAATCCCCAGAGGGATATTGTTTGTAATTATGCTTACTATCTGCCGGTATTTAAGCCGAAACCAAATTATTGGTCTGGTCTTGGAATTAAAAATTTGAGCAGTACAAATTGTGCTGATGTGGTTGTTATTGTGTATAATCAAGAAGGGATAATACAGGCAACCGAGACCAGGACAATAGCAAAGAATGGTCAAGCCTCATTTCTTATCGGCACGGAGTTGAGCAATGACGGGTGGATTAAAATAGGCTCGAACCAGAAACTTGCCGGATTAAACTTTCTTGGTCAATATAAAGGCTCTAAGGGTAATTATTACGTGGCTAATGTATCATTTGTTGAGACATTGTCAACTTCATTGATTTTTCCACATGTTGCTCAAAATAACAATTGGGATACAATAATTTGTTCGGCAAATCCTAATAATACAATGGCAGCAGCTACTCTTACATATATTGATAAAAATGGTAAGGCATCAGCCCCCCATTTTATTACAATTCCGCCAAACGGAAGCGTGGAAACCCCTGTAAGTATCATTGCCAACAGCACTTCAATTAAAGGAGGAAGCCTTACTATTTCCTCTGCCAATGGACTCATTGCAATAGCGATTTATAACAATCTTAAAACAGGGAATTATAGTTATACTGGAATTAATGCTGTTGCATTCTAAAAACTAAAGGACAGTTTTTATAAACAATGTGGGTTTAAAATGCTTGATTTTAAACCTGGTCTGAAGTATTAAACAGACTCAAAGCAACAATTGAAACGGAGAGTAAACTTGCCAGATTTGTCCATATCCATAGTATCCCATAATAGTCGTAAAGACCTTGAGCTTTTAATGCCGTCTTTGATTAAAGAATTGGGCAATATCAAGTCTGAAATACTTTTGGTTGATAATAAGTCTGATGATGGCTCTGCACAATTTATTCAGGATAATTACCCTGAAGTTATATTGACAAAAAATACTAAAAGATGCGGATATGGGACCAATCATAATAAAAATTTAGCTAAAATAACTGGTAAATATGTTTTATTCATGAATTCTGACATGATTGTTTTAAAAGATTGTTTGTCAACTCTTGTTAAGTTCATGGATAATAACAATGATGTAGGTATATGCAGTGCCAATGTCCTGAATAAGGATGGAACTCTTCAATACCTGTATAAACAATATCCTTCTCTTTTTGATCTCTTATTACGCCGCTTTGTTCCTAAATCCTGTAATGGATTTTTTAAAAAACGTTTGTATTATTATGAAATGCGTGAAACAGGATATAAAACCCCTGTGGATATTCCCTTTATTTCAGGATGTTTCATGTTTTGCAGAACTTCTGTTATTAAGCTTGTCCAAGGATTTGATGAGAGTTATTTTTTATATTTTGAAGATGTTGATCTGTGCAGAGAAGTTCAAAAGCATGCAAGAACGGTCAGCTGTCCCGATGCTGAAGTTATACACAGATGGGAAAGATCTGCATATAAAAAATTTAAATGGTTTATTGTGTTTATTAAAAGCGCCATACATTATTTTAATAAATGGGGATATAACCTTTATTGATAACTTAGAGGTTTGTTTCTAAACTAATATTTTTCAAAAGGTTTTGGTATTTTTTATTCTGAACGTTTTTATCGTCTTTTCCAAGAAGGCTTTTGGGTCATTGCAGGTCAGGCAATGGCTGTACTGGGTTCAGTATTTGGTGTGAAATTGCTCACTCAATTGCTGCCTCCGGTATCCTATGGTGAACTTGCCCTGGCAATGACTGCTGCAACTTTGGTGAACCAGATAATCTTTGGACCCCTTGCAAGCGGTGTAACTCGATTCTACGCCCCTGCCCATGAAAAAAAACAAATTGGAGGGTATCTGTCTGCTGTATGGAGTTTAGCAATTTATGCTTCGGCCATTATAATCATGGCTTTATTGGTAGCTATTGTATGCCTGATAGTGTCAGGGTTTTTAAAATGGATTTTAATTATAATTGCAGCTTTTTTATTTTCGCTTTTTACAGGTTATAATTCAATATTTGATGGTATTCAAAATGCAGCGCGCCATAGATCTGTTGTAGCCCTTCATCAGGGAATAGGGACCTGGCTGCGGTTTTTTATTGCAGCAGGTTTGTTATTAGTATGGGATAAAAACAGTTCAACTGCCATGATCGGTTATGCCTTATCTGTTGTTTTGATTATGGGTTCCCAATGTATATTTTTTTTTAAGAAGATTTTTAAAAATATATTAAAAATAGAATTAAAAAAATATTGGCAAAAACAAATATGGGGATTTTCCTGGCCGATTTCAATTTTTGGAGTATTTACCTGGTTACAGCTTGTGTCAGACCGCTGGGCCCTGGAATTGTTTTCAACTACCCATGAAGTAGGTTTATATTCGGTTCTTTTCCAATTGGGCTATTATCCCATGTCCATGGGTGCCGGGATAATAATGCAGTTTTTGACCCCTATTTTTTATCAGCGTGCAGGGGATGCCACAGACAATCAAAGGCTTGTTCGTGTTACAAAGATGGCTTGGTATACAACGGTTTTTACACTGTGTTTTACCTTTTTTGCATTTTTTGGTGTATTTTGTTTTCATAAATATATACTTTTATTTTTTGCAGGAAAAGAATATTTATCTGTATCCTTTTTATTACCATGGATGTTTCTTGCAGGGGGTATCTTCGCAGCAGGACAGGCTTTGGCTTTAAATTTACAAAGCCAGATGAAAATTTTTAAAATAATGAAAGTTAAAATTGTTACATCTTTAGCAGGTGTAATATTTAACTTTGCCGGTGCCTATTGGTATGGTATTAAAGGGATTGTTATTGCAGGCGTGAGTTTTGCGCTCATGTATTTTTTGTGGATGCTGGTATTATTAAAATATAGAGGAATAAAAATTGTCTAAATTTAAGTGGGTGATTTCATGTATTAAACCCTTGGTGAGCCGTTTCCCAAGTGTTTTACAATTATATAGAATTATACGGGATTATATATATTTTATGGGAAAACCTGTTTTAACACCATGGGGTTTTAAACTGTCAGGTAATAAATTAATGGCCCAGGGAAGTTTTGAACCTGAAGAGACTGAAATTGTAAGGAAAATACTTGGTGATGTTGATGTTTTGATCAATATAGGGGCTAATATAGGTTATTATTGCTGCCACGCCCTTGACATGAAAAAATCAGTTATTGCCTTTGAACCAATGCACCAGAACCTTAATTATCTTTGTAGAAATATTAAGATAAATGATTTTAATGGTATTGAAATATATCCCGTGGCATTATCCAATAAACCAGGAGTCCTTGATATATATGGCGGAGGTACCGGAGCTTCAATTTTAAAGGGCTGGGCAGGAGTGTCTGAAGATCATGTGACCTGTGTGCCTTCTAATACATTGGATAATATACTGGGTGATAAACTTGCAGGGGAAAAGATTTTTATCCTGGTTGATATTGAAGGTGCTGAAAAATGGATGCTTGAGGGTGCTAAAAAAACACTTGCCAGAAAAAATAAACCAATCTGGATGGTTGAAATAACAACCACTGAAAACCAACCCCATGGCAATCAAATTAATCCTAATTTAAAAGAAACATTCCAATTGTTTTTCAAGCATGGGTATAAGGCCTATGGAGCAGATAAAGAAATGAAACAGATTACAATGAAAGATGTGGATCTGGTTTCCAGTGGTAAATTAAATTTTAATACATATAATTTTATATTTTGTGATTCCAGGGTGGTTTAATGGAGTTTAAAAGGATTATATTACGGTTTTATTTTTTTTTAAACAATCAGCTTGGTATTGACCCTTTTAAGATATTTTATTTTATATACGGCATACCCCGTTATTTACATGATCTTTTTCTTTTTAAGGGTCAATATTCAGGTAAAATGAAATTTCACCCATGCCTGCATGACTGGCAGGAAGAAGGCGGAGCAACCAAAGATGAATATTTTTTACAGGATTTGGTTGTGGCAAGAAAAATTTTTAAAGCTGATCCTGAAAAACATGTGGATATAGGTTCCAGAGTGGATGGCTTTGTAGCCCATGTGGCAAGTTTTCGATCCATTGAAGTGTTTGATGTCAGGCCTGTTACCACTAAAATACCAGGAGTTGTATTTAAACAGGCAGATTTTATGAAACCTTTAAAAAGCAGTATAAAAGAGAAAAATTATTATTGTGATTCTCTTTCCTGTTTGCATGCTCTGGAACATTTTGGCTTGGGACGTTATGGTGATCCTGTTGCCGTTGATGGATTTATCCATGGATTTGCCAATATGTCAGCTCTTTTAAAACCCGACGGGATTTTTTATCTGTCTGTACCGCTTGGCATAAGCCGGGTGGAATTTAATGCCAATAGAATTTTTGATCCTTTTGTTATTGTTCAACTTGCTTTGGAAAATTCACTTAAAGTATCAGAACTTATTATAATCAAGCAGGGTGGTATTATTGACTCTGGATTTGATAAAGCAAAATTATCTCAAATAGCTTGTCAGCAATATTCATTGGGAATTTTTACCTTTATTAAGCAGGAAAAAAAATAAATTTCAGGGAATAACAATGTTTTATAAAAATATTAATGATAAAAATCGTCAAAATTGGCTTGAAAACACACTTTTAAGTATTCCAAAAGGCATGCGCATCCTTGATGCGGGTGCAGGTGAGATGCGCCATTATCCGTTATGTAAGCATTTAACATATGTTTCCCAGGATTTTTGTCAATATAAAGGTGCTGGTGATGGAAAAGGGCTTCAAACCGATAAATGGGATACAAGCTTGATTGATCTTGTCTGTGACATTACAGACATTCCTGAGCCTGATAACTCCTTTGATGTCATTTTATGCACTGAAGTATTTGAACATTTACCAAACCCGGCTGATGCCCTTGATGAATTTACCCGTCTTCTTAAACCGGGAGGTCAATTAATTTTAACAGCTCCTTTTGCTTCCCTGGTACATTTTGCTCCCTACCATTATTGCACAGGGTTCAGCCGTTATTGGTATGAATATCATCTTGAACGATGTAAATTTAAAATTAAGGAACTTGTTCCCAATGGAGACTGGTTTTTATATTGCCAGCAGGAGTTGATGCGTTTAGGCAGCACAGCAAGAGCCCATGGGGATTGGGCATGGCCATTTGCATATATCTTAGGTCTGATGGGAATAGTATATTTTAAGATCAGGGGCGGTACCAGAGCTGATGACCTGGCATGTTTCGGATGGCATTGTATTGCAATTAAGGATTAAGAAATATTTTGGAAAACAAATGACTATTATTGCCTGCATAAGAGGAGGACTTGGAAATCAGATGTTTCAATACGCCATGGGAAAATCCCTGGCTGAGAAACATGGTACAGACTTATTATTGGATATTAGATTGTTTAAAAATCATGAAATGCATAATGGGTTTGAACTTGACCGCGTTTTCATGCATTGCGCAAAATCTGCATCAGAAGATGATATAAGAGCTCTTCTGGGATGGAAATATTATAAATTAACCATGAGAATACTTAGTTTTGATCAATTTGCTTTTTTCCGGGGTAAAAATTTTTATATTGAAAAGGGTATATCTTATAATCAAGACATTGAAATATTACCCCGTGATTGTTATTTGTCAGGAT
>Ga0256845_1002048_pt1 | contig 15110 bp, 9 predicted proteins | sample RiftiametaG_FD_189101 | JGI IMG/M metagenome (GOLD analysis project Ga0256845, IMG submission 189101) | Tube worm associated microbial communities from hydrothermal vent at the East Pacific Rise, Pacific Ocean - Riftia | ecosystem: Host-associated > Annelida > Integument > Unclassified ...
TGTTGGACCTCAATTCTCCTCTAAAATTCTTTTTAAAGAAGGTAAAGGCTGGGGCTATCAAATTTTTAAAGGAGCAACACTTTTGATAAACCAGGAACATATTCCTGCTGTACAAGGCTTACAATACTTCTCTACAAAAGAGAAAGCTGAGATTACCGCAAAATACATTTTAACTGAAGTCGAAAAAGGAAACTTCCCTCCTACCGTTGATCAAAATATTTTGGACAGTTTGGGGGTATTGGATTGATCATTTTCAACTATATTCGTAAAAAAATATATGTCACAGATTATAGAAGATTTAAATTGGCGTTATGCAACAAAACGTTTTGATTCTACCCAGAAAATTTCTAAAAAAGACTTAGAAACAATAAAAGAATCACTTCGACTTGTACCTTCTTCGTATGGCTTACAACCTTTGAAATACATTTTTGTTGAATCAAAAAATATTCGAGAACAATTAGTTCCTGCATCCTACGGGCAAAGACAAGTACAAGATGCTTCACACCTCATCCTCATTTGCTCACATCAAAAAATGGAAGAGAAACAAATTGATGCCTACTTGGAGAATGTTGCAAAAACAAGAGATGTTGAGTTGTCTACGACGAAAGGATACGGAGATTTCATGAAACAGACTATTTCTCGCATGAGTGAGAATGAAATAAAATCATGGAATGACAAACAAGCTTACATTGCACTGGGTCAATTATTACAAACTTGCTCAACACTACGTATTGACGCAACACCAATGGAAGGATTTGACAGCAATCAATATGCTGAAATATTAGGAATGAATAACGAAGAATATAAAATAAATCTTGTTTGCCCAATTGGCTATCGACACGAAGAAGATTCGTCCAAAGATTTAAAAAAAGTTAGAAAATCATTGGAAGAATTATTTGAAATAAAATAAAAAATCGACGGATATAACATCCGTCGATTTTTTTTTAATGCCATTGAACTATTTTTCTTCAGAATTTCCTTTTTCTATACTAAACCAATCTATTCTTCTAGAAAAATACATGGTTACTGCAAGAATTAAGAAAATTCCAACACTTCCGAAAAGCAATGCATAATCTTGCATTTGAATGATGATAAAAATGAACGTGTAAAGAATCAAAAGAATTGAAGCTGTCATTGCTGCAAGTCCCCACGATTTCAAAATTGAACGACAATAGAGAAAAATAAGTGATATGGTCATCACTGCTGCGATGATATATGCTAAGTTGAAATAAACTTGTTCACTGAAGGCAAGCATCAATACATAGAATAAAATCAATGCAATTCCTACCAAAATGTATTGAATCGGATGAATTAGAATTCTATTCAAAATTTCCACAAAGAAAAACACGAGATAAGTCAAAACAATGAACAAAATCGCATATTTTGCAACACGCATCGATTTCTGGTAAACATCAACTGGCAATCTCAAATTAACTCCAAATTGAGATTGAGTAACGTTGTGCTCTACTCCCACCCAAGATTGAGGATAATTACGGTTCAAATGTAAAATTTTCCAATCTGCCGTAAATCCATTCTCATTGACCTTTCTATTCGTCGGTAAAAATGTACCGTTAAAACTAGGTTCAGTCCATGTAGAATTCAAATCAACTTCAGTTATTTTTCCAATTGGAGTAAAGTTAAGCTCCTCACTCCCATTCAATGAAAGATCAAAATTAAATGCAATTTTTGAAGGAACTTCAGTCAAGGGATAACGAATATTCACACCAGAAGAAACAATGTCAGATGAAAGAACACCAGGGCTACACATCACCACTGAATCTTTCTTCCCTGTAACCGTATTGGTTGACATACTAATTTTAACTTGCTCATTTACACCTTTCAAATCAGTAATCCCAACCGTGATGAATGCTTTATCCAATTCAAGATTATCTTCATCAAGGTTAAAACTTTCAAAATTATAATTTTCAAACTCTCCACTAAAATGAAGCTCAGAATGGTAAACAATAACTTCAAACAATCCTCTTTTACGTTTTTCTGGAATAACTTCACCTTTGACTTTAAGATTCTCCGGTAAAATATGATAGTATTTCCTCGTTTTATTTAGTTTTATACTACCGTCTGCTTTTTTTGATTCAGAAGTAACAATGTAAGGAATTGTCAGGATTGGCCCTGTAATCGTTTGTTCACGTGCATGTTTAGAGCTCACCTCATCAACAGCCTCTTGCTGGCGATTCATTCTTTCGTGGATCAGGTTTTGCACCATGAAAGCGGGAATTAGTAGAACTAAAATGAGGATAAGAATCATCCCCATTTTAAAAAAGACATTTTCGAATAGATTTTTCATATAAATTTGTTTTTGTTTTCTTCAAAACGTCAACAAATTCAAATCATTTTACGGTGTTACATTCATTTAACTCCAATTAACATAAGAAAAGTTAAAATCAATTAAAAGGGGTAATTACCTCATCACTTTCAAACGAACAATACCATCTTTTACTTTTACAACGATGAAATAAATACCTTTAGATTCGTTCGATAAATCTATCATTGATTGAGACACAACATTCATTCTTGCTCCTGAAACAGACCAAACTTCAATGTTTTCTATTTCATTCTCACCGACAATTTCGTACACACCTTCAGCGTGAGTTTTCATTGTAAGAGAATGTGCAGACAAATCATCAATCCCTGCTAAACCAATGGTAATTTGTGTCGTTACGGTATCTTTATCACATGGACTTTCAGCAATCATTGTTACCGTAAATGTCCCATTTGAAGCGTAAGAATGGGTAGGGTTTTCATCTAAAGAGTTCGAACCGTCACCAAAATCCCACGAATAGTTTTGTGCTTTTGTGCTATTATTATAAAAAGAAACATCTGGATCATTATTCGTTGATGAGAATAATGCTTGAGTGTGTTCAGAAATTGGACGTAAATTGAAAAAATCTAAACTATCTAAAACGGTTAAAGCAGCAGCCGTTTGAAGATTAAGTGCATCTTGAGCAGAAAGAGTACCAATGAAGGAAGTTCCAACAGGTGTTTTTCTATAAATGGAAGCGTAAAACGTACAAGCAGCCAAATATGAACCGGCATAGCTAGGATGGGAACCATCTCCTGAATAAAGCTGAATCGTTGGGTGATTTTCACGCACATATCTCCAAGCAGATCCTACTGGACTTGTTGAACCTTGAACAGAATCTGCCATTCTCAAATACGCACTTCTCAAACGATCATTCATTCCTTCAAATGTTGAAATTGGTTGCCACTGTGAATCGCCATTCTCTCTCCCCCAAGTCATAAACATCAATACTTCTGAACAAAAATTATTCGCATAAACACTGTCTGCAAGTTGTTCTGCATAAGGCAATGTGTTTGCGTCTACCTGACCATCCGGAAAAGAAGGTTCTTGACTTTGCGCTTGTAAAACAACATAATCCCAAGCATGACTATTGATCTTTGTATACGTAGAAGCATTTCCAACATGTGTTTGAAAAGTAGCACCACCTTGTGTTCGAGAATCAACAAATAAATAATCTCCTTGGGCATCAACAACAGACTGTAATAAAACAGGTAAATCATTTACGTAAGTGTAACTGTTACCAATAAATAATACTGAAGCTGAATCTTGAGCAGACACAAGAAATTGAGACATTGAAATGATGGACAGAAGTAAAAAATTTTTCATTATTTGGGTTTTGTTTTTCTTTATAACACCAAAAGTAATAAAGCGTTGTCTTTCGTATAATTTTATATAGACCCACTCTTGGATTCTTATTCTCAATAAGTAGATAATTTCAATTTGTTTTTGCATCTTTACATTACATTACCAACTTATTCTTAGTTAAAACCGTTTTATGAATATGTTAAAAGCTTATATCATTCTTTTACTCAATTTCTTAGTTGCTTTTTCTTCAAATGCACAATTGAATTTTGAATATGATGCCTCCATTCCTGTTAAAATAGGCTCAACCCCACTTCAGCTACCTTGGGCAGGAGGATTAAATTATGCTCAATTTTCTGATTTCGATTATGACTATGATGGAGATTTAGACCTTTTTATATTTGACAGAAGTTCTGATAACATTATCGTATTCACCCAAGAATCTACTGGAGGAGCCCATTACGAATTAGCTTACAATGCTCAAAAATTATTCCCTGCTGACGTTCGCTATCGCGCAACTTTGGTAGATTTCGATCAAGATGGAAAGAAGGATTTATTTACCTATGGAATTGGTGGAGTAAAAGTATACCGCAATACTGGTGATGCGACAAATGGATTACAATGGACACTTTTCAAAGAATTACTTTACTCTCAGTATTTCTCTTTCAACACGAATTTATACGTCAGTTCAAGTGACATCCCCGCAATAATTGATGTAGACAATGACGGTGACATTGACATATTGACTTTTCACATCGGCGGTTCTCACATGGAGTACCACAAGAACCTTAGTATGGAAATGTATGGAATTCCAGATTCTCTAACTTTTGAATTGAAGAATGAATGCTGGGGTAAATTTGTCGAAAACATCAATAATAATTCTTTGTCGTTAAATGACCTCAATTCCCCTTGCGTTGGAGGAGGAGTTAGTAATCCTGAAATAATACTTTCTCCCAATGAAAAAAAACACCTGAGACACGCCGGTTCAACAGTACTAGCATTGGATTATAATAATTCAGGAGTACTTGACTTAATTATTGGAGACGTAGCTTACACCAACCTTAACCTCTTAATCAACGGAGGAACAACTGTCAATTCAGATTCCCCAATGATTTCAGTTGACAATGCTTTTCCTTCGAACACGACTCCTGCTGATGTACAACTATTTCCTGCGGCTTATTATGTTGACGTAGATTTTGATAACGTGAAAGATTTAATTGTTTGTCCCAATGCTAAAAACGTTTCCTTCAACAGACAAAGTGTTCTTTTCTATAAAAACAACGGAACCAACTCTTTACCTAACTTCATTTTTTCTGAAAATAATTTTCTTCAAAATGAGATGCTTGAAGCTGGTTCTGGAAGTATTCCTGTCTTTTCTGATTTCAATCAAGATGGATTAAAAGATCTTTTCATTGCAAATTTCTTTCGGTACAAGCCTGTATTAGAAAAAGAAAGTACAATTGCTTATTACCAGAATACAGGAACCGCAATCTCTCCTGAATTTACTTTTGTGGATGATGATATTTTAAATTTAGCCCTTCAAAACTATGGATTAAGAACTGTTCCTACTTTTGGAGATATCGATGGAGACGGAGACGATGATTTATTTTTAGGTCTTGAAGATGGAACATTGGTTTATTTTGAGAATACAAGCTCTGGAGGAAATGCAATTTACTCCTCTGGCATTCCAAATTACCTAGACAATACAAATACTATAATTACAACCAACGGTCATTGTTTTCCACAATTATTTGACCTCGACAACGATGGTTTATTGGATTTAATTCTTGGGAAACGCTCCGGAGAAATAATGTTTTTTCAAAACATTGGAACTACAATAAATCCTTCTTTTGAATTAAGCAACCCTAAATTGGGAGACATTGATGTCGCAACTTTGGTTCCAGACGGTTACCCTTCTCCTCACTTCTTCCGTAAAAATGATACAACCTATTTATTTCTAGGATCTGTTGATGGTGAATTATTCTATTACGACAGTATTGACACACACCTATCTCCAGGAGATACTTTTCGACTTGATTCAGATCATTTCTTAGGTTTAAATGTTGGAGCTTATTCATCTTTTGCCGTCAATAACATTGACAATGATGCTTTTCTTGATTTATTTGTAGGGCAAGATTTAGGAGGGATTTATCATTTTGAAGTAGATCCAAACAGTTCTTCATCACTTTCTGAAATTAAAACAGAACAATCATTTGATTTGTATCCAAATCCTGCGAAAAACGAAATTTATATCACAGCAAATGAATTTCCTTTTCAAAGAGTCTCTATTCTAAATACATTAGGAGAAATCGTTTTGGAAATCGAAATCAATAATTCTCTTTCAACATCCATACCTCTTAAAGATTTCAAAACTGGTGTTTACTTTGTCAAAGTTTATTTTAGTAATGGAGTTGGCATTGAGAAGTTGATTGTAGAATGATGACCGAAGATCGATAATTGTTTGTCTATTTACATTTCAACCACTACACAACCTTCTGGTTTATCTTTAAATATTCCATACATTGTTGAGCCACTTCCAGTCATACTGGCATAGATTGCACCTTCTGAGTACAAATCATTTTTCCATTTTTCAAGTTCTGGATGTAATTTAAATGCAGACGATTCAAAATCATTTTTTAAATTATTTTTCCATTCTTCAATCGGTCTATCAATACTATTTTTTACAGAAAGTGAATGCTTTGAAAAGATTACATTTCCATATGCTTCAGCAGTACTTATATGAATCCCTGGGAAAATTAATTTTAAATAATATCCTTTTAAATTCAATTCAATTGGATATAGTTCTTCCCCCCTACCTTTTGCTATTTGTGGTGATTTTCCCACAAAGAAGGGACAATCGCTCCCCAATTCTGTAGAATATTTTTTTAAGTCGTCGTTAGAAATTTTTAGTTTGAACAAGTCATTCAATGCCAAAAGAGTGTATGTTGCATCTGCTGAACCACCTCCTAAACCCGCACCCATTGGGATATTCTTTCTTAAATGAATATAAACGGGCGGCAAATTATAGTTCTCTTTCAATAAATTATACGCACGAACGACTAAATTATCATTTGAACTCCCTTCTACAGTTAATCCTGTTTGAATAAATTGAAATTTATTACTCGGCAAAACCTCCAAAACATCTGTTAATTCAATGGGAATCATACACGTATCTAACTCGTGGTAACCGTCCGAACGTTTATGCAAAACATTCAAACCTAAATTAATCTTTGCTGGTGGAAACATTATCATGCAACAAAGTTAAAAGAAGTAAACATTTTTCGTAACTTTCGCCCCTCAAATTAGACACAATATGGCTACGTATTTAGATTTTGAAGAACCGTTAAAAGAATTAGAGGACAAAATCGCTCAAACAAGAGAGATTGGAATCAACACTGAAGTTGATATGTCTGACAAAATAAAAGAATTAGAAGAGAAGCTAGCGAAGAAAACGAAAGATGTTTTCGCTTCGTTAACTCCTTGGCAAAAAGTACAGTTATCTCGTCATCCTGACAGACCTTATACTTTGGCATATATCGAACACATTACTGAAGGAAATTTCCAAGAATTACATGGAGATCGTAATGTGAAAGACGATAAGGCAATGGTCGGTGGTTTTGGATTGTTGGATGGAGAAACAGTGATGTTTATTGGACAGCAGAAAGGGGTGAACACAAAAATGCGTCAATACCGTAATTTTGGAATGCCAAATCCTGAAGGATACAGAAAAGCATTGCGTTTAATGAAGATGGCTGAGAAATTTGGTAAGCCAATCGTTACTTTGATTGACACTCCGGGAGCTTTCCCAGGATTAGAAGCAGAAGAACGTGGTCAAGGTGAAGCCATTGCTAAAAACATTTACGAAATGATGCGATTGACAGTTCCTGTGATTTGTATTGTTATCGGTGAAGGAGCATCTGGTGGTGCATTAGGTATCGGTGTTGGAGATCGTGTAAACATGATGGAAAACACATGGTATTCTGTAATTTCTCCAGAATCTTGTTCTTCTATATTATGGCGTTCATGGGAATTCAAAGAAAAAGCTGCTGAAGCATTGAAATTAACGGCACCTGATATGAAAAAATTGGGAATTGTTGATTCTATTATCAAAGAACCGGCAAGTGGAGCTCATAGAAATCATGAAGATGCTTTCAAGGCAGTAAAAAGAACAATCAAGAAACAGCTGAAAGAATTAAAAGACATTGAACCTAAGAAAAGAATCAATGATAGAATTGAAGCTTTTTCGCAAAGAGGTGTTTGGAAGTAATTCTAACATAAAATAATTTTAAAAAAGGATGATTCGAAAGTTTCATCCTTTTTTTTTTGTAACGACATCCTAGCCACAGCTTTAAAAAACAAAAATGATATTGTAAATCGAAAATTATATTTTGTGGTTTAATTATCTTGTCATACATTTGGTAAAATAAATACTAACTATTATTTACCTTGTGAGTTGTTAAACCCAATTAATATACTTACAAACAAAACACTATTTTATGAAAAAAAATCTACTCTACCTCACCTTGGTATTGATCTCCTTTTTTATTCGAGATTATGCACAGGCACAAATCATAACATTCCCTTACATTCAAGACTTTGAAGCATTTACCCCATGTGGAGGGTCTTGTACATCAACATGTGCACTTCAAGACAATTGGGTAAATGCTGCAACAGCTACTCGAGATTTCGGTTCAGATTCAGGAGGCACAAGCTCCAGTCAAACCGGTCCATCAGTCGATCACACACTACAAAATTCGTCAGGGACATATCTATACGCGGAAGCTTCTAGTCCGTGCTACCCAACATCTAGTTGGCACTTAGAATCACCAACCATTGATTTAACAGGAACAAATGATATCCAATTCACATTCTGGTACCACATGTATGGACAATCTATGGGAACAGCTCACATAGATGTTTCTAATGATGGAGGTGTTACTTGGACATTGGATGTTGTTCCAGCTTGGACAGATGATATCGATTTATGGCAACAGAAAACGGCCAGTCTTGGAGCATTTACGGGCGTAGTAACCGTTCGCATCCGCTATGAAGACCCCGCTAGTTTCTATGGAGATTTGGCAATTGACGATGTATTGATTTACGATTTACTTCAGGATGATGCTGGTATATCTACTTTCATTACTCCTAATGTCCCAACATGTTCTTTCAATGATTCCGTTGAAATTGAACTAACAAATTTTGGAACAGATACTTTATTTAATGTTAATATCAATTGGCAACTTGATGCCTCAGTTCAAACACCATTAGCATGGACTGGAATCTTACCTCCTAACACATCATTGCCAATTTACCTTGGGTCAGTTGCATACACAGTTGGTAGTAACCTTATTTCGTGGACTGATACTCCTAACGGTGTTGTTGAATTACCTTCAGGAGTAGGTAACGATACTTCTTCTTTAATTGGTTTAAACACAGGTCTAAATGGTATATATACCATTGGTGCTACAGGTGATTACTTAACATTCAATGCAGCAATTACAGACATCAACACATTTGGTCTTTGTGGACCAACAATTTTCGATGTTGAAGATGGAACATACAATGAGCAATTAGTTCTCGGTCCTGTTGTTGGCATGGGATCTTTAAACACTGTTACCTTCCGTTCTCAATCAGGTGATCAGAATTTAGTAACTGTATCATTCGCTGCAACAATATCAAATGAGAATTATGTAGTCGCTTTAGCTGATGCTCATAATTACAATTTTGAGAAAATGACATTTGAAAATACGGGCGTGACTTTTGGTCGGGTTTTTGATTTTCAAGGGAATTCTGACTGGAACTCTGTTTCTGATTGTCATTTAATTACACCTAACACTACTACAACTTCGACAAACAAATGTGTAGTTTTTTCAAATTCAAATAACAACAACAACAACTGTTCATTTATAAATAATATCATTGAAGGTGGTAGTTATGGTATATATTGGTACGGAACAAGTATTTCAATACTTTCAGAAGGAACAATTTTTGAAAATAACGAACTCTTAAACAACTATTACTATGGATCACGATTGTACTATGTAAATAACACCATTTTTACAAACAATAAAACTCATGGAGAATCAGCTTATACAGGTACACGTTTTGCAAATTACTTCTATTACTGTGATGGATCTTTCGAAATTTCAGGAAATGAAATATACGGAGGAACAACTAGTGGATGGTACTACGGTATTTATCTAGGTCAATCTGATGGGGCCACCTCTAATCACGCCCTCATCGCGAACAATATGATTCAAACAGGTCTGACTGGTTCAACCTCAACAATGTATGGAATCTATTTAACCAATTCAGGTTCATTAGATATACATAGTAATAATGTTCTCATAACTGATGGAGGTACTTCCTCAAGAGCTCTATATGCTACAGGAGGTGGTGCAAATGAAATTCACAATAATAATTTTATAAATAACACTGCTGGCTACGGAATCTATCTTACTAGTTCTTTCTCAATTACAGGAATGAACTATAACAACATATATTCTCCATTAGGAAATGTTGGCTACTTTGGTTCCGACCAATTGACACTTGCAGATTGGCAAACAGCTACTGGTTTTGATGTCAATAGTCACAATGTAGATCCAATGTATGCCTCATCATCTGACTTACACATTTGTAATGATACTTTAAAGAGTTCCGGAATAGCACATTCTTCTGTAACGACAGATTTTGATGGACAATTACGTGGAACTACGCCTGACGTTGGTGCTGACGAATTCACTGTTTTAACAACAAACTTCCTTGGTAACGATACTGTATTTTGTACTGGGGAATTAGTTACATTATCTGCTGGTGCTCCTAATGATACAATTCTATGGTCTACTGGAGATACAACAATGATGATTGAAGTTTCAACTGCCGGAACCTACTTTGTTTCAGTCAATGGAAACTGTGGTATAGGGGCTGATACAATTGAAATTACAATGTCAAATTTAGTTTATACAAATTTCTTGATGGCAACGGACTCTATTTTCTGTGAAGGTGACTCAACTGCCATGAACAGTTCGATGATAGCTGATTCATACAATTGGAGTACGGGATCAACATCTCCTTCAATTTCTGTCTCATCCTCTGGATTATATTCACTAGATATTACAGACAATTGTGGTACAGGAAGTGAATCCATAAACATTACTGTATTAACTACTCCTATTGCTGGATTCACAACTATTAACTCTTATTTATCTGCAATATTCACAAACACTACTTTAGGTATGTACAACACCTATTTATGGGATTTTGGGGATGGGTCAAGTTCTACAGAAGAAAATCCAACACATATTTTCTTATCATCTGGACCTCATACTGTATCTTTAACAGTAACGAATGAATGTGGTTCAAATATAAACACATCTATTGTCTCCATGGTAGGTATTGAAGAGAACACTGATCAAGAAAAACTTTCGGTATATCCAAACCCTTCAACTGGAACGTTTACTATCAGCATGATTACATTAACACAATCAGAAGTGAAAATTTCTGTGAAAAACATCTTAGGTAAAGAAGTATTTACCATTGATCGTTACTCGATTGACGGTAGCCTTACTCAAGTAATTGACTTAAGTAAAGAAAGCATTGGAATCTACTTCGTACACATTGAAGTTGAAGGAAATCAAATGATCAAAAAAATCATTATTAAATAATAAATTTTTAATTAGAATGCATGTTGCCTAAAACAATGTGCATTCTAATTGACTACAAAATTCAAACTTATGAAAAATATACTAACGACAATAATAGCTCTGATCAGTATGACAACTGTATGGAGTCAATGTTTACCAACATACAATAGTCAATGTACTTCAGGTGATTTAATTAATAGTGTGGTTTTTAACACTATTAACAACTCAGCAACTGGATGTTCAAGCCCCGGAACAAATAATTATACTGACTATACGTCAACAATTTCAACAAATGTTATACAAAACACAGCATACACAATTGATGTTCAAGTAGGTCCTTCTTGGGGACAATATGTGGTAGCTTATATCGATTTCAATAATGACTTGGATTTCGATGATGCAGGTGAGTTTTTTGACATTGGCTACGCTGCTAGTGGTACAACAGTATCAAATACAATACTTATTCCCAATGGAATTCCTGGCGGAGCAGTCACAATGCGTGTATTATGTAAGTATAGTTCTGCTCCAGTTCTCGCTGGTCAAGCATGTAATAACTTTAGTTATGGTGAATGTGAAGATTACACGTTGAACATTTCTTCTCCTTTACCTGATGATGCAGGTATTACTGCATTTGTTACCCCTTCTTTACCAACTTGTAACTTCAATGATTCTATTCGAGTTGAATTATACAATTACGGATCAGATACTTTAACTTCTGCAATAATTGATTGGACTGTAAATGCTACTTCTCAAACTTCATACCCTTGGACAGGTTCAATAACTCCTTATAGCTCTGAAATTGTAAACCTAGGGTTTACTCCATTAACTTCAGGTGATAACATCATTGCTTTTACCTCAATGCCAAATGGTGTAGTTGAATCCCCAAATGGTGCATGGAATGACTCATCTTCCATTGCAAGCTTACAAGCTGGATTAAGTGGAACATATACCATTGGAGGAACAACTCCTGATTATGTAGATTTCAATTCTGCAGTAGCTGACATTTCACTTTTTGGAATATGTGGAGCCTTAATTTTCGATGTTCGTGATGGAATTTACAATGAACAAATTGATCTTACGAACATTCAATCTGACACAGTGAACACTATTACTTTTCGTTCTGAAAACAGTGATGCTTCTCTTGTAACTCTTAGTTTTGCCGTAAGTTCTGCTGCAACAAACTACATTGTAAAAATGTCAAATACAGATTATGTAACTTTCGAAGATCTTACTTTTGAAAACTCAGCGACTAGTTATGGACGTGTAATTGACGTTTCAAATGGTTCAGATTACAACCATTTTGAAAATTGTCACTTCCGTGCAATCACATCAACTTCAACATCTACAAATTATGCTGTTATTTACTCCCAAGGAACAGTAGATAACGGAAATGAATTCATTAATAATACGATTGAAGGTGGTAGTTATGGTGCATATTGGTATGGTGCCGCGACGAATGATCTTGAGTCTGGAACTATTTTCAATGGAAATACATTTCTTGATAACTATTATTATGGTTTACGTATTGAACGTCAAGACGCTCCCGTTATTTCTGGTAATTCAGTAATAGGAGAATCAACATATACTGGGTCGCGTTTTGCTATTTACATTAACTATTGTGACAATGGTTTTACTGCTGAAAATAATGTAGTAAAAGGATCAGTAACTTCTGGTTGGAGATACGGAATGTATATTCTAAACTGTGATGCAACTAATGCGAACCATTCAATTGTTGCAAACAATATGATTCAAGTAGGTCAAACTGGAAACACAGGAACTTTCTATGGATTATATATGTCAAATGATGGTTACATTGATGTTTCTCATAATTCAGTTTCTGTATCAGAAGGAGGCACATCTTCACGTGCATACTATGCTACAAGTGGAGGTGGAAGCACTTTAACAAACAATATTTTTGTTAATTACACGGCTGGTTATGCAATTTATTTAGCGAGTAACTATACTATTAGTTCTTCAAACAATAACTTATTTCATTCACCAGTTGGGAATGTTGGTTACTACGGTGGCGCACATTCAACTTTAGCTGATTGGCAAACAGCAAGTGGGGATGACGCAAACAGTGTCGATATGGACCCTATATTTCATTCAATGTATGATTTACATATTTGTAACGATACATTAAAAGGGTTAGGGATGCCTTCCGCTATTTCATCGGACATTGACGGTCAATCAAGAGATACTCTTACTCCAGACATGGGGGCAGATGAATTCACCTCTTTATCAACGAACTTCCTCGGAAATGATGTTGAATTTTGTACTGGTGAAATAGTGACTTTATCTGTAGGAACATCTTCTGACACAATACTTTGGTCAACGGGTGACACTACAACTTTTATTAATATCTCAACTCCAGGAACTTACTTTGTTTCTATCAATGGAGTATGTGGCATAGGTGCTGATACAATTGATATTACAATGTCAAACTTAATGTACACCAATTTCTTATTGGCAACAGATACAACTTTCTGTGAAGGCGATTCAACATCATTAAGTAGTTCAATGGTTCCTGACTCATACAGTTGGAGTACAACTTCAACAGCTCCATCAATTGATGTAACAACATCTGGATCATACACATTAGACATCATAGATGCTTGCGGTTCAGGAACGGACAATATTACCATCACCGTATTAACAACTCCTGCTGCTTCATTCACTTCTTTAAATTCATTCACAAGTACATGGTTCACAAATACAACTACGGGTGGGATTTACACTACATACTTTTGGGATTTTGGTGATGGAAGTACTTCTACTTTAGAAAACCCAGAACACGTATTCATTAATGCTGGCCCTCATTCTGTGACACTGACTGCTACAAACGAATGTGGTACTGACACCTACAATACAATTGTTTCTATGGTGGGAATAAATGAGTTGTCTAATGCAGATAATATTATCATATATCCAAATCCATCTTCTGGAAACATAAACATAAACATGACTCTTTCATCACAGTCTAATGTTAATGTTACAATTAAAGATGTACTTGGTAAAACTGTTTACACAAGTAGCTCTACTCCTGTTGAAGGTGAATTAGCTCAAAATATTGATTTGACGAAAGAAAGCGCAGGTGTTTACTTTATACATATTGGTCTTAATGGGGAGATAACTACTAAAAAAATCATCCTTAAGTAAAAGAAAAAAATATTTAAATATTTTTGAGCCTGTGAATTTTGTTTCACAGGTTTTTTTATTTCTAAAAATGTCACGCTCATTAAAATGATTGAAGCGAAATTGATAATAGGTTAAAACAAATTACTTAGCCTTCAAAAAGGATGAATCGAAAGTTTCATCCTTTTTTTGTAAGCAACATACATTTTCTTCGTCGAAAGTCCTATCTTGTAAAAAACTACTTTATGATTGTCATTATTGGAAATGGAATATCAGGTGTGACTACCGCACGCCATATTCGGAAAAACAGCGACGAGGAGATCATGATTATCTCTTCTGAATCGAAATATTTTTTCTCGCGAACTGCTTTAATGTACATTTTCATGGGACACATGACTTTTGAACATACTCAACCTTACGAACCCCACTTTTGGGAAAAAAATCGCATTCAATTGAGCAGTGAGCATATTGAGAAAATTGATACTGAAAATAAAAAATTAAAAACAAAAAGTGGTCTCGAAATCCCTTACGATAAATTAGTCCTTGCAACAGGTTCTAAACCGAATAAATTTGGTTGGAAAGGTCAAGATGCTGATGGTGTAAGAGGAATGTATTCAAAACAAGATTTAGATTACGTCGAAGAAAAGTCCCCAAACATAAAAAAAGCAGTCATTATTGGTGGTGGATTAATCGGCATTGAAATGGCAGAG
>Ga0256845_1002049_pt1 | contig 15106 bp, 14 predicted proteins | sample RiftiametaG_FD_189101 | JGI IMG/M metagenome (GOLD analysis project Ga0256845, IMG submission 189101) | Tube worm associated microbial communities from hydrothermal vent at the East Pacific Rise, Pacific Ocean - Riftia | ecosystem: Host-associated > Annelida > Integument > Unclassified ...
TGGAACAGCATAGGAGAAAAATTGTGCTGCTGGTTTTGACTCCATGTAGCTAAAATTGTTTTGCATCAATAGTACCTCCATAAAATAAAATAAGGTGATTCTATATGGTGCAAATAAAATTTACTTCTGAATTTGAGCCCTGTTGTTTGATAAAACAGGTATGCAAAGATCCATTACCACATTGCCACCTGGCACTGACTCTTTAAAATAGCGCTCAAAACAGAGTCCATGCCCCATGGTATATCCACGGTGTGGCATCCATACAGCAAACAGATCATTATAAAGCTGGTTAATTTTTCGCACATGATCCCCAAAACGGCAGCAAAGATACAGCCCTCCGGGTATTTTTCGGAAGTTTTCACCTTTTACTTTAACTGAATCAGTAACTCTTGCACAAAGATCATAGAGGCATTTATTCTCTTGTGCGATCAGAGGATCATCATATGATATTCCGTAAAATTCAATGGGAAAATCAGGAAATGAGTGTTCCATTTTTGTACAAAAAGCCTGCCATACAGGAGCAAGATTTTGATAATTACCTTTAAATCGTTTATATACAAGTTTAATATCAGGCAACTCTTTAAACCTGATACTCTTGTCCATTTGCTGGAGGAGCGTTACAGGCTTATTTTCTTGCAACTCCTGAATCCGTTGAAGAACAGAGTGGCTTGAAGATTTCAAAGGCAGTTCTGGATTAAGGCGAAATTGAGAAGGAGAGAGATTATAGTGTTTTTTGAACATTACTGAAAAATTGGAAGAGCTGTAGCCAAGTTCAGCTGCAATACTCGTAATACTTAGATTGGAGAATTTTATCAACTTACAGGCTGCTGTTTCAATACGTACTCTTTTAATAAAACTGTAGACACTCTCCCTTGTTACCGATTTAAAAAGTCGATTATAGTAATGGCGGGAAAAGCAGCAGTGATCAGCAATCATTTCAACTGTTAATTTTTCAAAAAGGTGATCAACAATGTAATCAACCCCCTGGTTGATAATTGCAATATGATTCCGGTTCAACACTTTTTGATCAGTTGCAGGAGACATGAAGCAAATTTACTAATAAGAGATGTTGTTGTCAATAGCCCGGGGAAGTCATGGCAGTCAGGTCAATACATTTACACTGTGCCAATGAATTAATGTACGTAAATATATGATAAAATTTTTTTTAATGTATGCTGGTTTCCAATAGTTTTATATATTAATTCAGTGGTTTAGGTGTGAATTGCCAAGAAAATGCCCCTTGCGGAACATGCTGTAATTGTGATATTTGTATCTCAATTTGCCCAAAGGGTTCAATTTATGAAATGGAATATTTAACCTTATTCCAGATACCGCCTGAACTTGAGGGGGTATTTGATATGTTATAAGGTAAAAAACTGTTTAGAGGGGATTGATGTATCACAATGAAAGCTTTACTTGCGCTGGAGGATGGCAGGACTTTTCCCTGTAGAAGTTTTACAGGAAAGGGAGAGGCTAAAGGGGAGGTTGTATTTAACACCTCCATGACAGGTTATCAGGAGATTATCACTGACCCATCCTATCATGGTCAGATGGTAACAATGACATACCCTTTGATTGGAAATTATGGTGTATGCCCGGAAGATGATGAATCTGATAAAATTCAGGTTGAAGCTCTCATAGTGAAGGAGTATCAAGATTTTCCCAGTAACTTCCGTTCAACCGGCACCCTTGGTTCCTATCTTAAAAAACAGGGTGTGCTTGGTGTTGAAGACCTTGATACCAGAGCCTTGACAAGGCATATCAGAAAAAAAGGGGCAATGCGGGCTATTATTTCAACCAATGATCTTGATCCTGCAAAACTCATTGGAAAAGCTAAAAACATTGATTCCATGCAGGGAAGAGATCTTGTAAAAAAAGTTACAACTGACAGACCTTATTTCTGGAACAATTCAAAACCATCATATATCCCAAAATCGAGTGGCTTAACCCCTGAAATCTGGCGGTTTAGAAACGAAAAATTCTCTGTTGCTGCCCTGGATTTTGGAATTAAATATAATATCATAAGATGCCTTGAAAAAGCTGGGTGCGAAGTACTTGTACTTCCTGCTGACACTGATTCAAAGACCATCTTCAACCTGAAACCCCATGGAATATTTTTATCAAATGGTCCCGGCGATCCTGAACCTGTGACCTATGCTGTAAAAACAATAAAAGAGATTTTAGGGTTTGCCCCAATTTTTGGAATCTGTCTTGGGATGCAGTTGTTAGGTCTTGCCATGGGAGCTAAAACCTATAAAATAAAGTTTGGACACAGGGGCGGGAATCAGCCCGTGAAAAACCTTAAGACCAATAAAGTTGAAATTACATCCCAGAACCATGGATTTGCTGTGGATATTGACTCGATTGATTCCATGAAGAAAAAAGAGTTTGCAATGACACACATTAATTTAAATGAAGACTCTCTGGAAGGAGTTGAAAATAAGAATTGTAAAGCCTTTGCTGTGCAATACCATCCTGAAGCTTCTCCAGGACCCCATGATGCAGCATATTTATTTAACCAATTTGTCGAGATGATTAAAAATGCCAAAACGTAAAGACATCAATAAAATTTTGATCATTGGCGCAGGACCGATTATTATCAGCCAGGCATGTGAGTTTGATTATTCGGGAACCCAAGCCTGTAAAGCCCTTAAAGAGGAGGGCTATGAAGTTATCCTGGTCAATTCAAACCCTGCCACAATCATGACAGACCCTGAAACTGCTGATAAAATCTACATTGAACCTGTAACTGCCGAAAGTGTAGTAAAAATAATTGAAAGGGAGAAACCCGATGCAATTCTGCCTACCCTTGGAGGTCAGACAGGTCTGAACACAGCCATTGAAACCGCAAAAACAGGCATTCTTGAAAAGTATAATGTTGAAATGATTGGTGCATCCATTGATGCCATCAATAAAGCTGAAGATAGAGAGCTTTTCAGAGATGCAATGAATAGAATCAATCTAAAAATCCCCAAAAGCAGGTTTATAAACTCCATTGATGAAGTTAAGGCTTGTGCTGATGAGATTGGCTTTCCCATTATTGTGAGACCCAGTTTCACCCTTGGCGGTACAGGCGGTGGCGTTGCATATAACTTAGAAGAACTTTTGCTTATTTCAAAATCAGGGCTTGATGCAAGTTTGAACACCCAGGTTATGCTTGAGCAATCAGTGCTTGGCTGGAAAGAGTTTGAACTTGAAGTTATGAGGGATAATGCAGGCAATGTTGTTATTATCTGCTCCATTGAGAATATGGATCCCATGGGTATTCATACTGGTGACAGCATTACTGTGGCTCCTGCTCAAACCCTTTCTGACAAGGAGTATCAAAACTTAAGAGATGCTTCCATTGCCATTATGAATGAAATAGGAGTTGATACAGGCGGGTCAAATGTTCAGTTTGCAGTCAACCCTGAAGATGGTGAAGTCATAATTGTTGAAATGAATCCCCGGGTTTCCAGAAGTTCTGCTCTGGCATCAAAAGCAACCGGATTCCCCATTGCTAAAATTGCTGCAAAACTCGCTGTGGGTTATACCCTGGATGAAATTAAAAATGATATTACAGGTGAAACCCTGGCCTGCTTTGAACCCTCAATTGATTATTGTGTTGTGAAAATTCCAAGATGGACCTTTGAAAAATTTCCCGAGACCAATGATGTTCTCACAACAGCCATGAAATCAGTTGGTGAAGTAATGTCCATTGGCAGAACATTTAAAGAGGCTTTGCAAAAGGGTTTAAGATCCCTTGAAATATCAAGGGCAGGGCTTGGTGCCGACGGAAAAGACCCTGACCCGAATGAACTTTCTGAAACAGATATTGAACATAAACTTGCAACTCCAAATTCTGAAAGAATTTTCTATCTTAAGTATGCCATTGAAAACGGCATGACCATTGAAAAAATATACAGTCTTACAGGCATTGATCCCTGGTTTCTTTATCAAATCAGACAGATTATAGAGCTTGAAAAAAGAGTTAAGCTTGCAGGGAAAAATATTCCCAAAGAGCTTCTTGAGAATGCCAAGAAGACAGGATTTTCAGACAAGCAGATCGCATTTTTAACAAAACTTTCAGAAAATGAGGTGGAAAAAAAAAGAAAAGCGCTGGGTATTATACCTGTTTATAAACTTGTTGACACTTGTGCTGCAGAATTTAAAGCATCTACACCCTACTACTATTCAACATATGAAAAAGAGTGTGAAGCAAGGGTCACAGAGAGGAAAAAAGTTATAATACTTGGTGGCGGACCCAACAGGATTGGCCAGGGGATTGAGTTTGATTATTGCTGCGTACATGCCTCCTATGCTTTAAAAGAGGAAGGTGTGGAGAGTATCATGGTCAACTCCAACCCTGAAACTGTTTCAACAGACTATGACACCTCGGATAAACTCTATTTTGAACCCCTGACAAAGGAAGATGTCTTGCATATTATTGAAAAAGAAAACCCCGATGGAATCATTGTCCAGTTTGGTGGTCAAACTCCTCTTAACCTTGCCGATGACCTGGAAAAAGCAGGTGCTCCAATAATTGGAACATCACCAAAGAGCATTGCAAGGGCTGAAGATCGAGAGCTTTTTCAAGAGATGATTATCAAGCTTGGACTTTTGCAGCCAAAAAGCGGTACTGCAACAAGTTATAAAGATGCTAAAAAGGTGGCAAGCAAGATTAATTATCCTGTAATGGTACGCCCATCTTTTGTTTTAGGAGGTCGAGCCATGAAAATAGTGTATGATGAAAAAGACCTTAAAGAGTATTTTGCCCTGGCAATCTCTGCATCGCCAAAACATCCTGTTTTAATTGATAAATTTTTGGAAGAAGCTTTTGAACTTGATGTTGACGCAATCTCCGATGGGAAGACAACTGTAATTGCTGGCATGATGGAGCACATTGAAGAGGCCGGGATACATTCAGGAGATTCAGCATGTGTGCTGCCTCCATTTTCCATATCAAAAAAACATATTGATGGGATGACAAAAGCAACAAAAGCCCTTGCAAAGGAGCTCAATGTAAAAGGGTTGATGAATATTCAATTTGGAATCATGGATAATAAAGTCTATATAATAGAGGTGAACCCCCGGGCTTCACGAACCATACCTTTTGTATGCAAAGCCACAGGCATACCATTTGCCAAGATTGCCACCAAGGTAATGCTGGGAAAAAGTCTTAAAGAGCTTGGATTAACAGAAGAATTCATTCCCAGCCACTATTCAGTTAAAGAGGCTGTTATGCCCTTTGATAAATTCCCCAATGTTGATCCTGTGCTTGGTCCTGAGATGAAGTCCACCGGAGAAGTGATGGGTATTGATAAAGACCTTGGAACTGCATTTGCCAAGGCACAGTTTGGAGCTTCACAAATACTGCCGACTTCCGGCAATGTTTTTATAAGTGTCCAGGATAAAGATAAAAAAGCAGCCCTGCCTGTGGCTGAACAACTTTATAAAATGGGTTTTAAGATACTTGCCACCAGAGGAACAGCAGGTTTTCTTGAAGAAAATTCAATACCTGCCGAGATTATTAAAAAGGTATCCACAGGCCGCCCCAATGTTGTGGATGCTGTGAAAAACAACCGGATTCAACTTATATTAAATACAGCTTCAAATTCTCAAACCCGACGTGATGGTTATGAAATAAGAAGTGCAGCATTGAAGTTTAAAATTCCATATTCAACAACAACAGATGGAACAAAAGCAATCTGTAATGCAATAAAAGCTTTGAAAAAACAAGAATTCACAGTAAAAACAATTCAAGAATATCACAATGCATAAAAAAACAGTTGCATTTTCAAAACACTCCTCCAATCTGTTTTTCCATATTCTTACAAAATGTAATCTTGCATGCCGGCATTGCTATATAAACAGAGAGCAGCATGGTGCAAACACCCTTGATATTGATACAATAAAAAACTGGCTTGATCTTTTTGTAAATAAAAACAGGCAGATGAATCTGATTTTTTTAGGTGGCGAGCCGACTTTACACCCTGATCTTTCCATTGCTGTCAAACATGCAAAAAAAGCAGGGTTTAAATCCATAACAATTGATACAAACGGGTATCTCTTTAATAATATACTTGATAAAATTAGTTGTGATGAAGTTGATTTCATAAGTTTTTCCCTGGATGGTGCAACAAAAAAAACCAATGATGCAATCCGGGGAAAAGGTTCCTTTGATCAATGCCTGAAAGGTTTAAAAGATGCCCAGGCAAAAGGTTTTTCAACCTCCATGATTTATACTGTAAGCAATGATAATATTGATGAACTTGCCATGATGCCTGCAGTTGTTAAAGCTCTTAAGATTGAACGTTTTTTTATCCAGGTCATTGGTATACGGGGTAAATCGTCTGGTATAAACCGGTTGGTAAATCCTCCACTGGATCAGTCAGTAAACCAAAATTCAAAAAGCCAGGTCACAAAGGATAAATGGCTCCATACCGTTCCAAAAATCGCCGAAGAAATAGCTGAAAATAATATAATTGTAACTTACCCAAAAGTTTTTTTAAAAAAAAGTGAAAAATTTGAGTGTGCAGCAATGTTTGCTGAAAATTATTTTGTATTTCCAAACAAAAGAGTCTATCAATGTCCTGTTTGTGAAGATTTACCCATCCACAGCCTTGAAATAGATAACAATCAATTAATAAAAACAGGTAAAATAAATGAAAAAGACCTTTTTACTCTTTCAATACCTGAAGGGTGTGTAATGAATAAGCTTGTTCAGCCGGGCAATCTTGTTTATAATAAAGATGGTACTCCAAAGTACAAAATTGCCTGTTGCATGTTAAAACAGGAATTTTCCTAGGTCCCCCTGGTATGTGATAAAAAAATCTTGACACTGACGCTTTGAAGCTTATTTTAAATAGCAATATGGATATTTTAAAATTTTGAGGAAAAAATGAATAATGTAAATACCAAAGCCATTGAGAGTGAAAAAAAAGCCCTTGCTGAAGTTGGATATGGAGCAAACGCTATAAAATATTTCATTGAAAAACCTTATATGGGTGATATTCCCGATGCAGACCACATATCTGAAATGGTTGGCACTTGTGGTGACACAATGAAAATCTATCTTAAACTTGACAATGAGACAATAACAGATATCAAATACCAAGTGCTTGGCTGTGCCGGGGCTGTTTCAGCAGCCATGGCAATAGCTGAGATGGCTAAAGGTAAAACACTGACAGAGGCAAAAGAGATTAATGACGGACATGTTTTTAATATTTTGGAAAATGTTCCTTCAAAAAAGCATCATTGTATTCAGCTTGCTGTCAAGACTCTGCATAAATCCATAGATGAATATCATAATAATGTCACCTATGAAGCTTCAGAACCGTTGGAGTGTGACAAGGCATGCAATAGTGATTGCTGCAGTAAAAATTTAATAAAATAACCTTAACAGCTGTTTTGTTTCAGTGGTTCAACAGTGTAATAACACAGGATATGGCAGTTGCCAGGAATGAAGAAAAAAGCATAAGTTCACATGCCTGTTTTATTTTTGATAAACCTGGATCATTAAAATTTTTGCCGATATAAGGTTTTTTTACAAGGTTGCCATGATAATAATTGGACCCTCCAAGTTTAACCTTTAAAGCTCCTGCAAAAGCAGCCTCAGGAAAACCTGCATTGGGGCTTTTATGATATCTGCCTTCTTTAAAACCTGTCTTTAATGCTGAGCCTGCTCTTTTGACTGGAAAAACAGTTGTTGCAAGGGCAATAATGACAATGGAAATTCTTGCCGGGATATAGTTTGCTCCATCATCAATTTTTGCAGAAGCTTTGCCAAATTCGATATATTTGTCATTCTTATAACCAACCATTGAATCAAGTGTATTGACCATTTTGTATGCAACTGCACATGGAACCCCTCCAATCAGTGCAAAAAACAGAGGTGCTAAAAAGCCATCCACAAAATTTTCTGCAACGGTTTCTACAGAAGCTTTTATAACAGCAGTTTTATTAAGGTGTTTAACTTCTCTTCCTACAATCATTGCAACTTTATCCCTGGCAGCTTCAATGCCATCTTTTTCAAGGGCACCACTCACATCCATGGCAGCCTTGTAAAGACTTTTTGCTGACAGGGAAAAAAAGAGGAAAATGATACTTGCAATTTGACCTGCCAGAAGGTCAATCAAGGTACATAAGAAAATTATATAATAGGTAAGAGCAAAGGTTGTAAAAATAAGAAAAATTGCAAAAAAAGTTCCGTTCAGCACCTGGCTTGATGATATTTTTTTAAAAACAGGCTCAAAAAATTCAATGGCTTTTCCCATATAAACAACAGGGTGGGGTAAAAAACCAGGGTCACCTACCATAAAGTCCAGGACAAAAGCAGAAAATATTATATACCATTCCATTTTATACCATTGCTTTTAATGTCTGTTTTACAATTGTTGCAAGTTGATTGTTTATTTCAGGTGTTTTAAGGGAAAAGCGGACAAACCTATCTGAAAGCCCGTGGAAATTAGAGCAGTCCCTGATCAAGATTTTTTCATCACCCACAATACGGCACAAATCATCGGATTTGAGATTTGAGTTAAGTTTCGCAAGTATAAATGAGGTCACAGAAGGGTATAGCGTTATTTTGCTATTATCTTTAAAGTTTTCAATGAAATTTTTTTTCTCTTTTTTGATAAACTGCCTTGATTTTTCAATAAAAGGGGTGGTTTTATCCTGTTGCTCAAGAAGGTACGTGACTCCTTTTTGTGCAAGGGAGTTGATTGACCATGGTTGAGAATATTTCATAACATAATTGATTATTTCAGGTGCAGCTGTCAGAAAACCAGTTCTTAAGCCTGGGATTGTAAATATTTTTGACATTGAGCTGAGTACAACCAGGTTTGTATATTCTGTTTTATTGATGAGCGATAAGGTCTCTGCCTTGTCAACAAAGGGAAGATAAGACTCATCTATGATAAAAATAGTTTCAGGATGGTTTGCTATAAGTTTTATCAGATTTTCTCTGGCAATAAGGCTGGCAGTGGGATTGTTTGGGTTACAGATGAAAATTATATCAAAACTGTCTGCCATATCAGAAATTTTATTTAAATCATGGACAAATAGTGAATCTTCCTGGGAATTTGCAAAAGTATAGTTAACATCATGCATGATGCAGGCATCTTTGTAATCAGAATATACTGGACCGCAGATAAGTACATTTTCAGGTTTTAAGGCTTGAATAAGTGTATAAATAAACCACGTTGTGCCATTGCCTGCTGCAATTTGTGCAGGATCAATATCCTTTGCCTTGCTAAAGGCTGAAATTAATCCCATGGCATCTGCTTCAGGCAAAGATCGTATCTCTTTAATATTATCTTTAATAAATGCTTCAAATCCTTCTGGAGGTCCCAAAGGATTAAGGTTGCAGCTCATGTCTATTATCTCTTTTTCATGGCAGCAGACTCTTTTTGCAAGTGCTTTTACATTACCTCCATGCCCGATTATCATATAGTCATACCTGCAATAACAAAAAGTAATGCTTCAATTGTTTCGGTCATGGCACCAAGCATGTCACCTGTTATGCAGTTCATTTTCTTTTTATAGTAGACAAGTATAACAAAAACCATTAAGCCAAATGAGACATTAAGAATAACAAATTTGTATCCTGTGAAAATTGAGAATATAACAGGAATAGATAACCATATAAAATCTCTTGGTCCAGGTTTTTTTTCAAAAAAATCGTGTCCGGTTCCTCTGTTGCGTCCATAATTAAGAAATTTAATTCCAAATATCATACTTGCCCTGGCATAGGCAGGGATAATTAAAAAAAACAGCATGGCTTCGGCAGCAGAACATGATGCTTTTACAGAGTAGATGCCTGCAAACTTTACAGCAAGTACACTAATCACAGCAACAAGACCCATCATACCGGTTCTGGAGTCTTTCATTATTAATAAGGCTTTGTCCCTTGGCTGGTGGCTGAAAACACCATCTGCTGTATCGCCAACCCCATCTAAATGAAAAGCGCCTGTGATCCCCACAAGAAAGAGCAGGTCAAGCAGGACAACAACACCTTCATAAAAAAAACAGGAGATGATAAGATCAAAAAATATCAGCAAGGTACCAATGACAATCCCAATGGTTGGGAAAAACCTTATCATTCCCAGAGGAGAAAATTGTACATTTTTTCCCGGGGGCAGAGTAGTCAAAAAATGAAGTGCAGATTTAAAATCATTGAAATTTCTGCTCTTTTCTTCCTGGCTGTTATTTTTAGTACCGCTTTTATAAGTATTCATAAGTATTCATGGATATTTTCATCTTGCTTTTGTATAAAAGCTTCCCCTTTTTTGAGCAACAACCTTAATCTTCCCCTCTTTTTCGAGCAGAGACAGGTATTTGTTGATTTCAACAATTTTTCTTCCCAATATACTTGATAGATCATTTTTAGTGCATGGTCTTCTATCAATGGTTTCCAAAATAACCTCTTTGATATCTTTTCTAAAGGCGATATTATTTTCTCGTTTTTTAAAAGCTGCAATGATTTCAATGTTATTAAAGCCTAAAGTTTTTGAGATTTTTTCAAGGTCATGTTTTGTTGCAGCCTCAATATTTAGAAGAGTTCCCGGTCGATCAAGGGTATTTAGCTGTATTTTATCCGGACAGATCTTCTGTATACTCTTTTTTATAAGCTCAAGTTCTTCTATACCATCATTATAGCCCTTGATGATAAGGATTTCCAGCCAGATCTTTCCCTTAAACTCTTTTTTTAGATCACTGAGGCCCTGAATATATTCATTCAGGTTCAGCAGAGGAGATGGGCGGTTGATTTTAGCAAAAACTCGAGTTGAAACTGCATCAAGGGATGGAACTATTAAATCTACATTAATAACATCATCTCTAACCTCTTTTTTTGAGAACAGAGTGCCGTTGGTGAGCAAAGCCAGGGAGATCTCTTTTTTCCTTTTTTTGATAAAGTTGATAACTTTGCCAATCCCGGTGTTCAAGGTTGGCTCACCTGAACCTGAAAATGTTATGTAATCAGGATTAGCATTGTTTTTAAAATAGTGGTCAAGCTCATCTAAGACCTCATTGATGGGTACATACTCTTTTCTTTCACATGTTAAATTTGTGGTGCTTCCACATTCGCAATAGACACAATCAAGACTGCATGTTTTATGCTTTACAAGATCAACTCCCAGTGATATCCCCAAACGCCGTGACGGCACAGGTCCAAAAAGGTATTTATACATGATTTTTTTCTTTAATATTTACAGGTATGCCAGCAACTATTAAGACAACATCTGATACTGCATTGGCAATTTTTTGATTTACAATGCCTGCAATATCTCGAAATTGTCTTGCAAGTTTATTTTCCGGAACAATTCCAGCACCCACTTCATTGGAAACAAGAATAACAGAACATTCGGTTTTATTTAAAGTTCTGGCAAGAGTGTCAGTATGGTGTAAAATTTTTTTTTTATCATACTCTTTGTACAGCATATTGGAAATCCAGAGGGTGAGGCAATCAATTAAAATAACATCGGCTTTTTGTGAATTTTTTCCAATAACTTCAGATATGGCAAGGGGTTCTTCAATGGTCATAAACCCATCGCCTCTCTCTTTTTTATGTGCAGATACACGCTCCTGCATTTCAGAATCTGCAGGCACTGAAGTTGCCACAAAAATTTTATTATTGGTTGAGATTTTATCTGCAAGGAAAAGTGCATGCCTGCTTTTCCCACTTTTACATCCTCCAAGAACCAGTGTTGTAGCTTTTTTCATAATTTAACCCAATAAAATTTTTTAATCCCCCTCATTTTATTAATCAGAAGTCCAATAAACTTCTCTCCTTGCAAACAAATGTAATTAAATACGATAAGAATCTGTTTCCGTCAAGGAGAGTTTAAAAAATTTTCATGGGTAAACAAATCATGGTGTTTGTACAGCCATTACACAGGAGCCTTTAAAAAATATGTGATTTATTTTTTTTTATAACCGCTGGGAAGCATTGAAATAAGCCCTTGTTGCTGACCTTGAAGGCTTTCTGACATGCCTACAAAGAAGTAGCCTCCTGGCTTTAGTGATTGGTAAAGGTTGTTTACAACTGACTGTCGTGTGGAGTTATCAAAATAGATCATAACATTTCTGCAAAAGATAATATCAAATTTATCAGACCCTGTAAAAGGTGAATCAAAAAGAAGATTATGTTTGCCAAAAGAGACATGCTTTCTTATTTCAGGTCTAACCTTGACAAAGTTCTTATGTACACCTTTCCCTTTTTGAAAATATGTATGCAGAATAGACAGGGGAACAGATCGCACTCTCTCTTTAGGGTACACAGCTCTTGTACCCAGTTTTAGCATGGTGCTTGACAGGTCCGATGCATAAATATCAAAGGAGAAGGAGTTTGCAGCAAGCTGGACTGCAATGGAGTAAGCTTCTTCGCCACTTGAAGATGCAGCACTCCAGATTTTTAAGTGTTTACTTTTATCAAGTTTTTTTACAATGAATTCACAATGGCTGTTTTCCCGGAAAAAGAAAGTGTGATTTGTTGTAATGGCATCAATAAAGTTGATGAACTCCTCTTCATTGTTTTTCATAAGCCTTATATAATCAGAAACCGAGGAAACCTTTGTAACCCGCATTCTTTTTGCAAGCCTGGCTGTTAACAGCTCATACTTCTTATCATTTAAAACAATGCCGGACTCCCTGTATACAATTGCAGAAAGTTTTTTATACTGAACTTTACTGACCTGTGCCATGGATGTCATGGGATTTTTATTCGCCTGTTATGAGTTTTATGGCTGTTTGTGCTATATCATTGATATCTTTCACATGATCTACAGCACCAATATCTATTGCCTCTTTGGGCATACCAAACACAACACAGGACTTCTCATCCTGGGCAATATTGATAGCCCCTGCTTTTTTCATTGCCAGCAGACCTGCTGCTCCATCCTTTCCCATGCCCGTGAGGATAATTCCAAGGACATTTGCCCCGGCGTATTTTGCAGCAGACTTAAACAGAACATCTGCTGCAGGTCTCTGGTAGTGAACAAGAGGTCCCTTTTTAACCTGAACATAATATCGTGCCCCACTTCTTTTAAGCAGCATGTGAAAGTTTCCAGGAGCTATCAGAGCCTGACCGTTTATAACAGAATCACCATCTTTTGCCTCTTTTACTTCCATTTTGCAAAGTTCATTCAACCTCTCGGCAAATGATGTTGTAAACTGTGCAGGCATGTGCTGTACAACAACAATTCCGGGCGAGTTTTGTGGCATCATGGTTAAAACTTTTTTGACTGCTTCAGTACCGCCAGTGGATGCACCAATTGCCATGATTTTATTTGTGGTGGTGCTGAGAGCTTTTGATTCAATATCTGTCTGGGGTTTTAAAGCAGTGTTGGTTTTAGTGGCAGATGTAACATTGATTTTAGCAACAGCTCTGATTTTTTCAGCCAGCTGTACACCCATATCTCCTACAGAATAAGCAGAGTTGGGTTTTGATATAACTTCAAGTGCACCTAAAGATAGAGCTTCAAGTGCAATGTTGCTCCCTTTGCTGGTCAAAGAACTAACAATAATTACAGGCAAGGGGTAAAATTTCATCAACTTTTTTAAAAATGTTATGCCATCCATACGGGGCATTTCAATATCAAGGGTAATTACATCCGGCTTAAGTTTGACAATTTTATCCCTTGCAACATATGGGTCAGGAGCAGTGCCTACAACCTTAATCCCTGCTTCCTTGGAAAGTTGTTCTGCAAAAACTTTTCGTACAATAGCTGAGTCATCAACTATTAGTACTTTAATATCATTCCCCACGTATTATTATCTCCCAATATTTTTATCAGGCTATTTACACTCAATTTGCATTATCATTGAGCCATCAGTTGTCTCAACTATTAATAGAGAATCAGAGCTCATATCAGAGATACTAATTATTTCAGGAATATCAAGATCCGGAGGTGTCTTTGTTTTCATGCTTTTTAGTGCATTCCCGATAATCATGTTAAGGGTCTCTTTCAGCGTTCCATCTAAATATTTTTTAGTACAACTTTCAGGGTTTTCACCCATAAAATTTTGAGTCATATTAAGGAGTAAGGGATCGGGAATAAAAAGCTGGAAACAGCCTTCAACGCTTCCGGTTACTTTTAACCTGCATCCTGTATTAATCTCTTTTTTAAACGCTTCTATCTCTTCTTTAGATAAATTTTCCTGAAATTCAACAGGCAGATAGAACATGGTCTCCAATACTTCAGAAATCGAGGTCTTCATCAAATCCGTCAAGTTCATCATCATCTGTCTCCCCAAGTATATCTTTTATTGTATTCCTGATTGCTTCCGGGGTAAATGGTTTGGTAATATAGCCCGTGGCACCCTGATTCATAAATTCGTCAATTTTGCTTTGACTTGCTTCTGTAGATACAATTACAACAGGTGTATCTTTAAAAGTATCGTCCTTTTTAAGCTCTTTGACAAACTCCATTCCATCCATCACAGGCATATTATAATCTGTGATCACAATATCAATCCATTTGCCTTTAACCAGGTCCAGAGCTTCTTTCCCATTGGCTGCTTCATGAAATTCGCTGTCAGAGTATCCAGCAGCTTTAAGAGTTTTTTTAAGTACAGATCTCATGGGTAAAGAGTCATCAACCAGTAAAATTGAAAATGTCATAATGTTCCACCATAAAATAGTTTCATTTATGTTAAGTTTATTAATTCTTCAACTTTTTGCATCTCAAGGGTAAAATCAGCAATTATCATTGCTATATCTTCATGGGTAATATTAAGGTTTTTGATAACATCACCATGGAATCGGTAGGAAAGCCCGTCTTCTCCTATTCCCAGCCCCATCATCATACATATGCAGTCTGCAAGGTATACAATTGCAATATCACAGTTTTTCTGTTGTGATTTATCAGACAGATGGTGATGGCGTATAATATTAATCATTTTCGGGCTGAATTTCCATTGTGTTGCAATCATTGCACCAAGCTCTCCATGATCAATCCCTATAACTCTCTTTTCAGCTTCTCTGAAACTATGCCTTTTGTTCTGCACCAGATTAATGATTGTTTCAAAAGAGTCAGAAACATACCTGTCAAGTACAGTTTTTCCAATATCTTTTAGCAAAGTTGCTGTAAATATTATGTTTTCATTTCCAAGTTTGGTTTTTTTA
>Ga0256845_1002050_pt1 | contig 15103 bp, 10 predicted proteins | sample RiftiametaG_FD_189101 | JGI IMG/M metagenome (GOLD analysis project Ga0256845, IMG submission 189101) | Tube worm associated microbial communities from hydrothermal vent at the East Pacific Rise, Pacific Ocean - Riftia | ecosystem: Host-associated > Annelida > Integument > Unclassified ...
CGGTCCAGGTCAGCTACCTCAAGCGCGACAATGTCAGTTTGGCGAGGGAGTCGGCTCAGATTGCGAGGACCATGCTCGGGGGGAATGGGATTATGGGGGAGTTTCATATTATGCGGCATCTGTGTAACTTGGAGACGGTTTATACTTATGAGGGGACGCATGAGATTCATACGCTGGCGATTGGGCGGGCGCTGACCGGGCTCAGTGCGTTCTTCTGACCTCTCAGCATCAAATACCCGGTCCAATGAGACTAAACCGGGTAGCAGACACCCGGTCCCGGGGTCTTATCGGAAATGGAATACCCGGTCTCCGACGAAACCAAATACCCGTTCCGGGGTCCTATGGGAGACCGGCCGATGAGGCCAATTTGACCGTGGGCTGACAAGCCAGCTGGACCAGGCGACAGCGCAGGCTGATACTGGTCACGTTCGGCCGGCCGGAGCGCTCCTGATCTTCGAGTGTATCGAGATGTGGATCCTCGGCGAAGCGGGCCTTCCACTTGCGGACAGTCCGCGGGCTGATGCTCAATCGGCGAGCGATCTCCGCCGTGCCCATGCCACGCAGGGCCATGACGATGATCCGGGCGCGCACAACGAGCATATGTGGTGCTCGCTGGCATCGGACCAAGAGTTTGAGTGCTCGGTGGACCTTTCGCGGGGCCGACAACGAGCGGGGGTTGGGTCCACATGCCATCGACCTCGAGACAGATGGAGAGCCTGATTGGTTTTAGTCGAGAAACCCGGATCGAACTTCGGGCATGCGGTACTAGATGCAACCGGTCAAGGTGCAGCCGCGCCGGCGATGTTGGCGATGCTCTGAGATGAACTCGTGTCCAATACCGTCGAAGCGCTGGGAGTCGAGCGTTCCAGCGAACGATGCACTCGAGAACCCAAAGCTACCCGCCGCGGTGCCGGGATAGACGTAGGCGTTGCCGCTGGTGTGGCTCGTGACCAGGTCGGCGAGGCCGTTTCCATCGACGTCGAACACCCCGATCAACTCGTGACCGGTGCCGTCGAACAACGATGAGTTCATGGTGCCGGCAAAGGATGGAACGCCCGGGCCGAAGGTGCCGTCGGCCTGCCCCGGATAGACGTATGTGTTGCCGCTGGAGTGGAAGTGGGTCACGAGATCGGCTCGACCATCCCCCGTCACGTCGGCGACGGCGATCGGCTCGTGGCCCACGCCGTCGTAGAGAGCCAGGTCGTAGGTCCCAGCGAAAGAACCGACGCCCGCATCAAAGCTGCCGTCGGCGTTGCCGGTGTAGACGAACACGGTCCCACCGTCGTCGGCAGTGATCAAGTCGGCGAGCCGGTCACCGTCGACGTCGGCGAGGTCGATGGCGTGCTGACCGACGCCGTCGACGAAGGCCGAGTCGACCAACCCGAGGGTGCAAGTCGGGGTTGTCGAGAGGATCCCTGTGGACGACCCCGACCACTGACACACGGCTCCGTCATCGCGGATCGCCACGAGGTCGGGGTCGAAATCGTCGTCGAGTCCCGGGTCACCGTCGGTGTCCGCCAGGCCGATCGGCTCGTAGCCCAGGCCATCGTCGAACACCAGATTGAGGGGGCTTCCAAACTGGATGCCAGGCGAGACGGCGCCCGTGCTGAAGGCGCCCGCAGCGCTCCCATAGTAGACGTACACGGCCCCGCCAGCGGTGACCGAGACGAGGTCGTCACGGCCGTCGCGGTTCATGTCGACCACGTCCAAAAGCCAGTGCCCGGTCCCGTCCCACAGCGCAGAGTCCAGCGTTCCTGCGAAGGAGGCGGTGGACGATCCAAATGTGTGGTCGGTCTTCCCGAAGTACACGTAGGCGTTGCCCCCCAATGCGGAGACCAAGTCCGAGTGCCCGTCGCCATGGACGTCGTGGCGCGGACGCATGCCCATGTAGATATCCTCGATGAAATACTCGTAGCTGTCGGGGTTCTTGACCGCCTTGTTCGGGTCGCTGAGGGCGAGAGCATGTGCGCCGGGAACCCACGCCGCGTGGTGCCCGACCAGGGCGCCATAGAGGTGGGTGAACTCGTGGATCAGGATCCCCGGCCGGCTGTCGAACCCAATATCGGATTGATTGAAGAAGCTCTGGCACAGGTGCACCCTGTTGCCGCCCAGGGCGTCGGGGATCGCCCATGCATAGGCCCCGTCGCAAAAATTATTGTCGTCATGGCACTTGTAGACCTCGCCGGATCCCAGCCCTTCCGTGAGTCGATTGGCGATTTTCTCCAGTTTGTTGTCGACCTTGTTGGCCCGGCTGGTGGTGTGGGCGCCAAACCACTCGGCGTAGTACTTCGAGTCCGAGGCGACCTGGCTGCGCCCGTCGGGGTCCGTCCCCAAGGCGATCGGCAGGGTGTACTCCGCGATCTGCTCGGCACGCAGGATGATCGCCACTTGATCCCCCGTGCAGTTGCTGAAGGCCGAGCTCTTCGCCCAGGCCTTGTTCATCTCGATGAGCCTCGCGGTCTTGGCCGCGGGCTCGGGCTCGGGCTCGGCGACATTGAGGATGACGTCGCTGCATGTGAGCGCGAGGGGGCGCGGGCCCTCGGAAGTGAACACGAGGACGCTGGGGTCCTGGACGGCGATCGTGTACTTGCCCGCTTGGTCGAGGTGGTAGTAGGCCGAGACCGAGTAGACAGCCTGGATGTCCTCGCCGGGGTCCAAGCCGATCGCGTCAGCCTGAGTGGGGCGGACGAGTTTGGGTGTGATGCCCCAGAAGTCGACCGCCGCACCACCGTACTCGAGATGGAAATACTCGCGCTCGGGGTGAGCGAAGGGCAGGCTCGAGGTCACGATCATCGCCGGTGTCTCGCCGACGTTGTTCAGCGTCACCCGAAGTTGCGAGGGGCTGTCGGGGGTTTGTTTGGGCAAGACGTCGATCGAACACTCGAGTTCAGGCATCTCGGCCTGGTTCGGATCGTCCTCGGCACGAAGTGATCCCGATGATTCACCATCGAACTCACCGACGCTGTCGGGTGCCTGACCGCATCCAATCAAGAGGAGGCTGAGGGGGACGATTCTGTGGAGGCGTAGAGGAGGGGAGTCGTGCATGAAGGTAGGCTAAGTCAGTCGGGGGTGTTTACTCAACCTTCGAATGCATGGACCAGGCGATCGTGTGCTTCCCGTGTGCTTTCGGGGCCACGATAGTCGCGTGGCCCTGTATGCCGATTGTGCATAGGTGACACATTTGTCCGATGAATGCCCCGACCTCTCGGTGTGTGGCTCGAAGGGGTGGGCTGCTTATCAGCGGGCTCGGATAGGGCGACTGAAGCGAGAGCATCAACAGCGCCAGTAGTGCCAGTGGTGCTGACAGTGCCGACAGTGCCGACAGTGCCGACAGTGCCGACAGTGCCGACAGTGCCAACATGGCGGACAGTGCCGACATGGCCAATGCTGCCAATGCTGCCAATGTCGATAGTCTCGACGTGACTTGGTATGCTGATCATGCCCGGGTGGCACATTTACTCGGGGAGCGCCTCGACTCTCGACGTCGAAACGTTGCGACACCGCTAGCCCATCGAGTGACGTGGTACTCGGCCGTGGTTTCCCCGCATCGGGATGTGCTGGGGTTTTAGGCGCGCGGCCGTTGCTCAGAGCAGAGCCCGCGTGGTACCCGCGGAAAGGAATCGCTGGCGTTATCCGCGCGTCAGGAAATTCGAACTTCGGATTGATCCGCCCGCGAAATCGAGAGACTTACCCCTGTGAGTCCACTGTGCTCGGATCTGCCATGAAGTCGCCCCGAATTGTCCACGCGCCCCTCGCCCTCTCGCTGCTCACCACGCTGACGGCGTCGCTCGCGCTGGTTCTGATGCCGGGGGAGGCCGAGGCCTGCGGTGGCACGTTTTGCGATACGGGGCCGACGGTGATGCCGGTCGACCAAAGCGGCGAGAACATCCTGTTTTGGACCGACGACAGCGGGGCCGAGCCCTATACGGAGGCCCATATTCAGATCCAGTACGAGGGCGACCCGGAGCGCTTCGCCTGGATCATTCCGGTCACGGGTGTCCCCGAGGTTCAGGTCGGCTCCCAGGGCCTCTTCGACGGGGTGCTCGACGCGAGCACCCCGACCTTCACCATCAACACGCGCCTGGGTGACGACTGCGTGGGTGCCGGGGCCAATGTTGGTTTGTGCGCGTTTTCCAGCGATGGCTCACTGGAGGTCCAAAATCGCGGTGAGACCGGGTTTGGAGAGGATGAGATGGGCGAGGAAGGCGGCGGCCCGGAGATCCTCGACCGGGGGTTCGCGGGGGCCTTCGAGTACGTGGTGCTCACAGGGGACACGGTCGAGTCGATCGTCGATTGGCTCGACGTCGCGGGCTACGCACAGGACGAAGATGCGCCACCGATCTTGCAGGAGTACCTGGACGAGGGCTTTGTGTTTGTCGCGGTCAAGCTCCAGTCCGGGGTCGGGGTCGACGAGATCCACCCGCTGTCGATCCGCTACCCGGGGACCGAGCCCTGCATCCCGATTCGCCTGACCCGGATCGCGGCGACCGAGGACATGGCGATCCGGGCGTTTTTCCTGGGCGAGGCTCGCGTGGTCCCGCAGAACTGGCCACACGTCGTCCCCAACCTCTTGCACCTCGACTGGGCCGGCAGCCCCGCGGCGGACTACAACCAGATGATCTCGCTGGCCCTCGACGAGGCCGGCGGCCGGGGCTTCGTCACGGAGTACGCGGGCACGGACTCGGTGGTGAATCAGGCCTTCATTCGCAACCCGGCCTGGAGCGCGGGGGCGTTCGCGGAGCTCGAGGCGAGCAAGGTCGTCGATGTGCTCGAAGAGCAGGGCCTGATCAGCTGCTACGCGCAGGGGAACGACTGGCAGTGCGACGTCACCCACGCTCAGGTCCTGCCTCTGCTGCGGCGCTACTTGCCCGCCCCGGACGATCTCGGCGAGGCCGAGTTTTGGGGCTGCCTCGACTGCTTCGTCGAGGACATCGACCCCGTCGCCTGGGGAATGGAGCCGGGCTTCCGCGAAGACTTCCAGGCCCGGATCGTGGGCCCGGCCGAGCACGCGCTCGACATGCTCGACGACTCAGCCTACCTGACCCGGTTGTTCACCCTGCTCTCGCCCCACGAGATGCTCGAGGACCCGGTCTTTCACAGCACGGACTCGATGCCGACGGTCGACAACAGCGTGACGGTCGGCCGGGTGCTGTCTTGCAACGACAGCCCCGACTACTTCGAGATCGGCGACCAGATCATCGCCCTCGACGGCGGGGCCTGGCCGAGCTTCGACGACATGCCGCGGGTCGAGCGGGTCGAGCGAGTGCCGATGACGGGTCCGGCTCAGATCGAGACCGACAACAGCGAGGAGATCGACGTGTTGCTCGACGACTGGAACGGGGATCAACTCCAGGGACCCTCGGGCTGGAACTGCTCGGTCGATCGCCTGCGCCCCGAGGCCCTGCTCACCATGATGGCGATCTTCGGGATCGCGGGCTTCCAGCGTCGCAGGCGTCGGCGGGCTGTGAACGGCGCACCGAGCTGAGCGACGGGGCTCGGGCGCATCGAAGTACCCGCGACGGCACAGGACCGAGGTCTCCCGGGGCGTTCCTCCATGGGCTGCTGGACCGCCGCGGGGTGCGATTCCGCGGCGCCCGTCGGTGCCCGGATCGATTGGCTCGCCGCGGTCGCTGAAGTTCGCTAGAGTGCCGACGGATGGTCCATCCGGTCCAGAGTGTCGTCGAGTCGCTGTACGCCGCAGGGCGCTGTCCTCGGCTCCATGTCAACGCCGCCTACGAGGGCGTCGTGTGTCCCGACTTCATCCGTGAGCAGTGGCAAGAGCGACTGATCATCGATCTCGATTCGAGCTACCCCCTCGAGTTGAGCTTCGCCGAGGAAGGCCTGGGCGCGAGCTTGTCCTTCGGGGGCTACGTGACCCGTTGCACCTTCCCCTGGGAGGCGGTCTATGTGGTCGCGGATCGGGCGACCGGGCGCGGGATCGTTCTCGACCAGAACATGCCCGAGTCGGTCAGGCGCAGCCGCCAGCAACCGACCACCGGTCCCCTGCCCACGGGCGACCTGGCCGAGGCCCTCGACAAGGAACTCGACAAGGAACTCGAGCACACGATCGCCAAGGACGCGGGACGCGGTGGGGTCGGTCGACCACGCCGCCGTCGGCCCGCCCGGGGTTCCGATCAGACGGGGGTGACCGAGCCTCCGATCGCGGCCGCGGTCGTGGCTATCGACGGGGGTGGGAGTGAGGCCGAAGCTCAGAACGTGAGCGCCGACGCGAACGCCGACGCCGAGAGCCCGGCGTCGGGCGAGCGAGAGGCCAAGCGTCGGCGCGCCGCCTTCACCGTCATCGACGGCGGAGACTGATGACTGATGACTGATCAGGGAGCCGCTGAGGCTGCCGCTGCCCAGACCCGGACGACCCGATTGATCCGCAAGATCGTCGCGGGTTGCCTGGCTGGGCTCGCGGTGCTGGTGTTCGGGTTTTGGCTGATCTGGGTCCGAGCGCCGGGTCCAGAGGAGGTCTGCGCCTACAAGATCCAGCTCATCCTCGACACGACCCCGGCGGACCAGCGCGAGGGCGCCGACGCGCTCATCGCCCAACTCGAGCTCAAGTGTGTCGAGGCCGCCCACACCAAGATCCGCCTGCGCGGAAAACTGGTGTGGGCCGACTACGCCAAGTGTGTGACTGCGTCCGAAGATCTGATGGACGTCGAAGACTGCTGAGCGCTGCGCCTGGATCGAGGGCGGCGTGGGGTTCAGGGGTCGCTGGGGTCGAGCTTCTCGCCGTCGTCTGCATCGTCTGCATCGTCTGCATCCTCGTCGTCCTCGGCCCGGGCGCGCTTGGCCGAGATGATCCCGCTGCGCTCGGTGACCGTGAACGCCTCGCCGTCCCAGCGCAGGGTGACGCGCCGCCACTCGATGTCTCGGTCGGGGACCAGGCCGGCGTGGCGGACGGTGAGCTTGTGGTCGCCGCTGGGCTGGATCGCAGACAGGCCCGTGCCGTGGGCGTCGACCCGGTCGCTGTCGGGCGCGACGGCGAGCTTTGGATCGTCGCTGTAGTCGGGGACGAGGACCAGGTCTGCGCCCAGGTCCCGCCACTCGAGCAGCTCCCAGGTCGTCGGCCCGTCGCTGAGCTTGAGGGCCTTGAGCTCGGCGACGAGCTTGGCTCGGGGGACGTCGAGGTCGGCGTCGAGCAAGCCGGCGAGGATGAGGGCGGCGTGGAGCTTGGCCCAGCGGCGTGGGTCGTCGACGCCAGGGCGGCCCTCTCCCGAGTAGACCCGCTTGAGCAGGCGCAGGGCCTCGTCGCTGCGCCCGGTGCCGGCGGCGGCCCGGGCCATGCGGATGGCGCTGTCGGGGGACTCGTCAAAATGCAGGAGGAGCTCGTACTGGCGGTAGGCGTCGGCGAACCACCCGTGGCGCAGGAACAGATCGCCGAGTAAGCGCCGGCTGGCGATCGACTCGGGGGCGAATTCGACCAGCTCCGAGTAGAGGCGCCGGGCCTCGTCGTCGCGGCCGGCCGCGGCCAGCAGGTCGCCCACGAGCACGGTCAGATCGGGGGTCGAGAGACCCTGGCCGCGCAGGGCCAAGCCGCGGGTGATGGCCTCGTCGCGCCGGTCTTGGGCGACGAGCTCGCGGAGCATGCGGCGCTCTCCGTCGGGGTCGCCCGGGGCCCGACGCAGGGCCCGGTCGAGGATCTCGAGGCGAGCGTGGGGATCGGGGGTGTCGTGGAGCTCGAGGTCGACGGTGAACCAATCGACGGTCGCGCCGTGTTTTGCGTAGATGACCGTGGCGATCAGCCCGGCGTCGACGAGGCGACGCAGGAGCGCCTGGGTCAGGAAGGTCTGGGCGTCGACATCGGCGCTGAAGTGACCGAGCAAGAGCTTGATCTCGGTCTCGGTGCGCGCGCGCAATTGAAGGAGATCGAGGAACGCTTTTTGGTCTCGCCAACGCCGGATTTCACAGGTCGCGAGCGCAGCCTCGTAGACCAAAAGCATCTCGTGCATGCCGCTGTGGCGGTCGAGTTGGCGGGCCCACAACACCCGACGGGTGCCGGCGTTGCGGGTGCTGGCGTCGCTGCACGCTGCGCTGCGCTCGTGCTCGATGCCCGAGGCCATGACCCGGGGTTGGCCGCTGAGGCTGCGGCGGATCAGCTCGGTCTCGGTGGTCTCGCCCGACTGGCCCCGGCCGCGCGAGCCCCAGCCCTGCTTTTCGTTGACCAAAAGGTCGCGGAGATCGGCCTCGAAGGCCGAGTCCTCGCTCTGCGGCACGCCGTTGGAAAATCCGGCGAAGGTGTGTTCGTCGAGCTGAAACACCCCCCGGGATCCGCGGCGCCGCTCGCTGCTCGCACTGATGGAGGGTGCGACTGGTGGCGGGACCTCTCCGCTCGGGGCGGGTTGGTTCTCGAGCTCGAGCTTGCCGCGGATCGAGGTCGCCGAGGGGGTGGGCCCACGGCGTGGGTCGCCGAGCCGCTCGCCATCGCTCTGTCGGCGAGTGTCGTCGCCGTCGTCCCTGCTGCGCTCGGCGGCGTCGCCGGCCGCGTCCTCCATGCCGCAGCCCATGGGCGCGGCGGCGGCCCCGAGGATCATGGACAAAACGGTGGGCTGCCCGTCGTCGCCGGAGCCCCAGGTCGAGCCCCCGGGTCGGCGAGCGCTGGACGCGTCGGCGGTCAGCAGGGGGAAGTCTCGCCGGCGCCGCTCGATGCCGGCAGAGCGGTAGGCCGACTCGCTCTCGAGGGCCAAGAACGAGGTGAAGGGGGTCATCAAGCCGTAGTCGTAGCCCAGCGACAAGACCTTGCCGCGCACGGCCTCGAGGCCCCGGGTGTCGGTCAACAGGGCGTCGATGTAGGCCTTGGCCCAGAGCCGGGGCACGACTCGGGGCACGACCCCGTCTCGGTTGACCCGGTAGGCCCGGGCTTGGGGGTCGTCGCGGTCGGGCTTGCGCGAGAAGGTGTGGGTGAAGTCCTCGCCCGCAAAGCGACCGCTGACGGTGATCGACTCGGGGAGTTTGTCGTGGGTGCGGGCGAGGATGCGCAGCTCTCGACCGCGGGACAGTTTGCCCGCGGCGCTGGCCTGGACCAGGCTCGGGCCGTCGCCCAGATCGACACGCAGGTCGGTGATCGTGGGGGTCTTGAGCGCGCCGGAGAGCTCGAGGGCTCGGAGTACGGCCTGGCCCGGCTCCTCGACCCGAAGGCTGCGGCCGCCGCCGACCTCGGCGAGTTTGCGGAGCAGGGGCTCGTCGACCTCTCGGCCCACAGCGACCGTGAACAGGCGCGCCCGGGAGCCCGACAAGGATCGCTGGAGGCGCTCGGAGAGGGCCTCACCGCTGATTTCTCCCGAGGTCGCCCGGCCGTCGCCGACGTAGATGATGGCCGGCTGCTCGAGGCCATGAATGCGCTCGAGGGACTGCTCAAACACAGCGCCGAGATCGGTGGCACCGCCGGGTCCACGCGCGGCGATGCGCTCGAGGGCGGTGGAGATCGCCTCGGGGGTGGCCGCCGCGAGGCCCTGCTCGGGGTAGAGGACCTCGGCGCCCAAGTCGGCGGCGACGAGGGCGAAGCGGTCGTCGGCGCTGAGGCTGCGCAGCAGGGCCTCGGCGACCGCCAGTTTGGCCTGGTGCTCACTCGGATCGCTGCCCGCGGAGGTGTCGACCACGATCACGACCTCGCCTCGGGGGACCTCGGTGGTCGCCATATCGAGGCGCTCGTCCGGGAGCCAGCGGAGCATGAGGTAGTCGGCCTGGTCCCGACCGGGCTGAAAGAGATCGATGCGCAGGGCCTCGGGCCGGTCCTTGGACTCGAGGTCCTCGCGCTGGGTGAGCTCGAGCTCGAAGTCGGCACGCGGGGTGTAGCCGCTGCGCCGCATGGTGATGTGGTCCCGGTCACGACCCTCGATCTTCGCCTCGCTGCGGGTCGCGGGGATGTAGCGCTCGGCCATCTCGCCGCGCAGCTCGAGCTCGAGGGCGAACTCTTCGATGGTCGCGGCGTCCCGGTCCACGGGCGCGGCCATGGGGTAGCGGTAGCGCAGCTTGCCCTCGCTCTCGGACAGGAGCTGCTGGTAGCGCAGGACCACGCGCCGGGTGCCGGCGGCGGGGATCGGGTAGATGCGGGCGCGGACCGTGTGGCCGTCGATCCACTCGAGCAAGGCCGGATCGATACGCCGCTGGATCGAGGACTCGTAGTGGGCCGCGGCCTGCCGGCGCTCGACGACCTCACCCTCGATCAGCTCACCGTCGACCTCGAGGGCGAAGCCGACGAGCATGGCGTCCTCGGGGACGGTGAACCAATAGTAGCCCTCGACGTCGCTGCTCGAAGGGTTGAAGAACAGCTGGTCGACCTCGGTCTCGGCGATCTGGCTGTCGATCACGACCTGGACGGTCTGACGCTGGATCGAGAGCGGGACCGCCCGAGCCCCGGCCATGTGGTCGATGGCGTAGAGGCTGCCCGCACCGACCCGAGTGCCGCCCTGATCGAGGCCGACGGCGTCGCCCATGCCGCCGGTCCAGTCGTCCCAAAACACCTCGGGTTGGACGGTGGGGGCCTCGTCGCCGGAGATGCGTGCGCGCTCGCCCGGGTCGACCTCGGCGCGCCCGCCCGGGGCGTTGACGATCGCGAGGCCCTGGGCCACGTAGATCTCGGCGAGCTTGGTCTCAGCGTCGAAGCTCAGGCTCGCGCCGCCGTCCGCGATCGCCACGGTGGTCTCGCCCAGGCGGTGCAAGGTCGCGTCGCGGCCGGCCTCGAGCGGGGGGGCCTCGACCCAGGCCTCGCCACCGACGAGCTCGAGGCCGTCGCCGAGCAGGACTTCGGTGTTGTCGCGCATGAACACCTTGGTCCCGTCGCTCAGGCGGATCAGGGCGCGAGCGCCGGGTCCGGTGCGCAAGCTGGCGCCCGCGGGCAGGGGGGTGTGGGAGAGCAGGCGCGACTCCCGGCCCCGCCCGTCGACCAGCGTGACCTCGCCGGCGGCGAGCTCCAAACTCGCGCCGAGAGGAGCGACTGGAGCCGCGGCTTGCTCGCGGTGGCACGAGGCGCTGCCGACCGCGGTCAACAGGCCCAAGGTGGTCGCCAGGGTCAAGAGCGCGCCGCCGACCCGGCGGGTGCGGGAGGTGGCGGAGGGCTTGCGATGAATGGGGTGTTCGCTCACGAGTGACGGGTCCGAGGGGATTCTACGCCGGACCCGGCCCCAACGCGTGCCGCATCGGAGACTTTGCAGCAGGCCGAAAATGTCTGCGATCGAGGGCCCGCAGTGGCGTGCTAGCGTTCGCTCCGCTCGGCCGCCCGGCTCCGGGCTCGACGACAGGCCAACCATGAGTGAGACCCATCAGCAGGCTGTCGAGGCCGATCAGGCCGACCGCGAGGTCGACCAGGCCGACCAGGCCGTTCAAGCTGCTCAGGCTGTCCAAGAGACGCCACCAGTCCTGCCCTGGCTGAAACCGGTGGCGGGCTCTGGCCCGGCTGTGGGGGTCCAAGCGCCCGGTCTCATCGGTCTGACCCACCGGGGTGCCGCAGCGGGAACAGAGCGCGAGAACGAGCCGGGATCCGAGCCCGAGTCCGCCTACCGACTGCACCGTCGCTTCGACCGTATGGGTCGCTTGGTCGGCGACCGGGCGATGCAGACCCTGCTGTCGAGCCACGTGATGGTGATCGGTCTCGGCGGCGTGGGCAGCTGGGCGGCCGAGAGTCTGGCGCGCTCGGGGATCGGCCGCCTGAGCCTGGTCGATTTCGACTTGGTCTGCGTGACCAACGTCAACCGCCAGCTGCACGCCCTGCGCGGGACCACGGGCAAGCCCAAGGCCGAGGTCATGGCGCAGCGCCTGCGGATGATCCACCCGACTTGCGAGGTCGAGGCGGTGAACACTTTTTACGAGGCCGAGACCAGCGACGAGCTGTTCGCGCGCGGCCCCGACCTGATCATCGACGCGATCGACAACCTAAGGGCCAAGGCTCACCTGATCGCGCGCTGTCGCAGCGAGGGCCGATCGCTGGTGGTCTCCGGGGGTGCTTCGGGGCGCATGGACGCGACCCAGGTCCGGGTCGGCGAGCTGGCCACGATCGCCGGCGATCCGTTCTTGGCGGCGCTGCGCAAGATCTTGCGAAAGCACCACGACTTCCCCCAGGCCAAGGACTGGGGCGTCGACACCGTGTACTCGCTCGAGCCCGCGAGGGCCCCCGAGCCCCTGGCCTACGACGGTGGTGAGGGGTTTCGCTGTGTGTGTCCGCAGGGCGACAACGGCAGGCACACCTGCGACCAGCGCAACCTGATCTACGGGACCGCGAGCTTCGTGACCGGGAGCTTCGGCCTGGCCTGCGCGAGCCGGGCCGTGCACAAGCTGCTCGCGCCGGTCTGAGCTCGAGCGACGCAGGTCTAAAACAGCCCGAGCTGGGTGCCCTCGGCGGGCATGGAGGCGACCTCGGCTCCGATCGAGCGCAGCCAGGCCTCACCGGGGGCCGTCCAGCCCGGGTCGCCGCGCAGGAGGATCTTGGGTCGGGCGCAGCGCTTCCAGTAGGCCGCCAGGGTCTTGCGGTCCACACGTCCAGGGCAGGCGGCGTCGACGACCTCGAGGCCCGGGCGCTCGCCGGCCCAGCGCAGGGTCTCGAGGCGCACGGCCTCGGGGGCGCCGATGAGCACGATGGTCGAGAGCTCGCTGCGCTCGAGGCTGGGGGCTCGGAGCGCGTCGTGGGGCCAGAGCAAGAGCGGGGCCCCGGCTTCGTGGTGCTCGAGGTAGGGCAGGAAACGGGGGTGGGCGTCGAGGGCTGGGGCCCCATGTCGGACGGGTCGTCGGGCGAGTCCGTCGGCGACCTGGCGCGCGGCCACGGCATCGGGGACACAGAGCAAGACCCGGCCGCCGAGCTGGGCCAGGGTCTCGAGCCCGCGCACGCCGATCGAGCGCGGGGCGTCGTCGAGGGCCCACTCGGGCTGGGCCCGCAGGAGCAGCCAGTCGCAGGTCAAGGGGGTGGCGAGCGGGCTCAGGGCCCAGGTGTAGAGCACGTGCGGGTGGCCCTCGCCGCCAGGGTTGCGCGGTCGCAGAGCCAATGAAGAGCCGCCCAGGGGCAGGCCCGAGGCCAGGGCGGTGAGCACGAGGCGGCCGACCCCGAACTCGCGGCCCCACTCGACGAGCACGGTCTGGGCCAGGGCGGCGCGCTGGTGGGGGGCGAGGTTGGCGAGCGCGAGGGCCATGACCAGCTGGCGGTGGGCGATCCACGGCCCGGGCACGAGCCGCTCGGCAGCGCCCACGTGGGTCAGGAAGGTGGTCCGCCGGCCGTCACACAGATCGATGGCCAGGCGCCCGCGGGTCAACATGGCCTGGATCTGCTGGACCGCGTCGGACGGAGGCTCGGGGCTCCTGCTCACCCGCGCTCCTCCCAGCGGGTGCCCGGGCTGCCGGCGCGGCGCCGGGCCTTGGCGAGGACCCGGGCGGCCCTGAAAAAATCCTTGAGCAGGGTCGCGCACTCGTCCGCGAGGACCCCACCTCGAACGTCGAGGCGATGGTTGAGGCGCGGGTCTTCGCACAGCTGGTAGAGGCTGCGCACGGCGCCCGCTTTGGGGTCGTGGGCCCCGTAGACCAGGCGAGCGATCCGGGTGTTGACCAAGGTCCCCGCGCACATGGGGCAGGGCTCGAGAGTCACGTACAAGCTGGCTCCGTCGAGACGCCAGCGCTGGGCCTGGCGGCAGGCCTCGCGCATGGCCACGACCTCGGCGTGACCGGTGGGGTCGTGGTCGCGCTCACGGGTGTTGAAGCCGACGCCCAAGATCCGGCCCTCGCGGACCACGAGCGCCCCGATGGGCACATCGCCGAGCTCTCCCGCACGGGCGGCGAGCTCGAGCGCGACGCGCATGTACTGGAGGTCTGTGGGCGTGGGCGGCTGCTCCACGCCCCGAGGATCACCCCGGGGCCGCCGAAAAGCCAGGGGCCCCGAAAAGCCAGAAAAGTGGAAGCCCCCGCTGCCGTGGGCAGCGGGGGCTTCTCGTGCACCCAGAAGGATTCGAACCTCCGGCTTTCGGTTCCGTAGACCGACACTCTATCCAGCTGAGCTATGGGTGCGTGATGTGGCTTGGTTGGGCAGCGGTGTGTAGCAGCCCGGGAAAGCGCTTGCAAGTCCGGAGGCTCACGGCGGGGCTCGGGCCGGGACCAGCCCCGAGCCCCGGTGGACCCCAAATAGATCTCGATCAGGCGCCCAGATCGGGCGCCCACAGCAGGATCGACAGGGCCGTCGCGTTGTGGCCCGCATGGACCAAGATCGCCACCCACAGCCGCCCCGAGCTCAGGTAGGCGAAGGCGAACACCAGGCCCAGCCAGATGTAGATGAGCAGCCCGACCGGGTTCCAGTGCGACAGGGAGAAGGCGATCGCGGGCAGGGCAAAGGCGAGGACCATGCCGGTGCGCTGGGTCAGGCGGCGAAAGAACATGTGCCTGAACAGGAGCTCTTCGGTGATCGGCGCGAACACCACAGCCGACAGGGCGAGGATAGCGATCTCGAAGGGATCGCCACGCTCGACCAGGGCGACGATCACCTGCTGCTCCTCGACCTCGGTCGACAACAGGGACTCCTGGGCCCACCCGAGCAGGCTGCTGCCGACCAGGGCCACGGCGATGCCGGTCACAGCGATGGCCAGGCACACCAGGGTTCCCCTGCGGTCCTCGGGGGCGAGCAGGGGGGCGCTCGGGGACCGCTGGTCGACGAGCATGTAGAAGGCCGCCGCGCTCCCGATCAAGATCGGACCGGCCAAGATCCCCGACCAGGCGGCCTCCTCCACGTCTGGGAGGGCGCCGACGAGCATCAAGATGGTGATCGTCAAGACTCCGCCCAAGAACGTGAGCGCGAGCCACATGAGCTCACCCAAGATCGCCTGGGCCTGGACCAGCGGCGGCCGGGCTCCGGGCTGCTGCGGGGTGGGCGGGGTGGGCGAGCTGGACTCGCTCGAATCTGACGCGGGGTTACTCACTCGTCGGCCTCGGCTACGTGTGGGTGGGACCCCGCTCGCGCCCGGAGTGTGCCGCCCGCGGAGAGTGTCGGCAAGCGCTTGCAAGCGGGCCCCAATATGGCTAGCTTCTGCGCCCCCTGGGGCCATGACCGAGAGGCTGAAGGTGCAGGATTGCTAATCCTGTGTAGGGGAAACCCTACCGAGGGTTCGAATCCCTCTGGCTCCGGACGACG
>Ga0256845_1002051_pt1 | contig 15102 bp, 14 predicted proteins | sample RiftiametaG_FD_189101 | JGI IMG/M metagenome (GOLD analysis project Ga0256845, IMG submission 189101) | Tube worm associated microbial communities from hydrothermal vent at the East Pacific Rise, Pacific Ocean - Riftia | ecosystem: Host-associated > Annelida > Integument > Unclassified ...
AAATGAACGGGGCCAAGGCCGCTTTGGCCGAGATCGAAGCACTGGAGGCGGCATTTCCGGCCCCGAATTGTGACGTGCTGATCTGCCCCCCCGCCACGCTGATTTCGGCGATGGCGGCCATTGGCAGCACCGTGAACGTCGGCGGGCAAGATTGCCATGCCAATGCTTCCGGCGCCCATACCGGCGACATTTCCGCTGAAATTCTGGCCGATGCAGGGGCTACTGCCGTGCTGGTGGGCCACTCAGAGCGCCGTGCTGACCATGGGGAAAGTGACGCCGACGTAAACGCCAAAGCAGAAGCTGCTTGGCGCGCGGGGCTTATTGCCGTGATTTGTGTGGGTGAAACTGAAGCGGAACGGACAGCGGGCAACGCGCTCAACATCGTCGGTGGGCAGCTCGCCAGATCTGTGCCAGCGGGCGCAACGGGTGAAAACACCGTGGTGGCTTATGAGCCAGTTTGGGCCATTGGCACCGGGCTGGTGCCAACGCTGGAAGATATCGCCGAAATGCATGATTTTATGCGCGCCGAGCTGGCCAAGAGCCACCCCGCCGCCGCCCAAGATTTCCGCCTGCTTTACGGTGGTTCGGTCAAGCCCTCCAACGCCGCAGAAATCTTTGCGGTTTCTAATGTGGATGGCGGGCTTGTTGGCGGGGCCTCGCTAAAGGCCGCCGATTTTGGTGGCATTATCAAGGCCGCCTCTGAGGGCTAACCGGCCATTTTGGTTTCCAAAGGGTCATCCAGCCCGTAATGCTGGGCAAGGCGTTGCAGCGCAATCCGCAGCACCACCTTGCCTGAGCGAGCCGACCAGCCAAGGCGCTTTTCAGCCTTCTCCAAACCATCCAAAAAGCAGCACACCCGAAAAGCGATATCCGCCAGCCCCGGCCCAAGCGCGGTGAGCGCTTTGGACACCCGTGCTTGCGCTGCCGAGGGGCCTTCGGCGGGCGAATTATCACTAAAGCCCCCTCGCGCGGCCGAGGTTAAAAAGCGGCCCCAATTTTGGGCGACGCGCGGCCCCATATGCGCCATCTCGAAGTCTTCCCGCAGCCGCTCTCCCGCGGTGATCTGGGCAGGAGACAAGAAGGCAGCGCCATCTGGCCCCCGCTTGCGCCCGAGCAGCCCCAGCGGGCTTTCGGCGATATTATAGCGCAGACGCTTGATGTTTCCATCTTCACCCACCTTTACATTCCGCTCCTCAAGCTCTTGATGTTGCGCCATAAATTCATTACCTTCGGCCAACATCCGCCGCAGCGCGGCGCGGCCTACACTGGTGATGGTATAGCGCCCAACCGCACCAATTTGCGTGCCGCTGATCCATTCTTGTAGCGCAAAGCGATGCGCGATACGGGTTTCTAACGTCGCCACCTTACGCGGATCTTTGCCACTTTCTTCTTTAAAAACAGCGGCTTTTGGCATCTTCTTTGCGCTTAGCAAAAATGTACCACTTTCGGAAAGATGCCGCAAAATGCGCTTGGCTTCGGCATTGGTTGTCGGGGATTTGGCCATGTCTGTATGCTCCGGTTTCTGAGGAAGGAAATCCCGGGCCACTGCATCAAGCGCCTGATCTACAAGCGGGTCCTCTCGCCGCTCTTCGCATTTGCGCACTTGTCGCAAAACCGTAGACGCGTGGACCCCCTTTTCTCTGGCGATTTGGCGCAGGGGAACACCGAGCGCTGTATGGCTTAAGTATGTTACCGCAATTTCAGGAACCCAATCCGGCAGCGCTTTTGACAGCGGGCCAAGATTGCTGAAAGTGTCGGATTTTGTCTGTTTTACAACTGTCACTTTCTTACCCTTTTAATTAAAATTTTAGGCAAATCGTTAATAAACGGTGGCGGTATACATACTGTTAACCAATCAACTCAGCTCAGAATATTTGTTAATTATTATCAAAGCCCTACAGGCCAGAACGGTGAAACTACATTAAGCGCAACACCTAACCCCTTGATGTATGATTTTAAGAATCACACCCAACAGGAGGTTAGAATGACCCAAGTTTCTGCTGAAATCGTTAACATCCATCGCCCAAAAATCCTGATGCAAGCCGCAAAGATCTGCGCCAAAGGGTATAAGCGCGAAACCATGCTGCCGCGCTTGCTCGGGGCCAGCGCGGCGCGGGTGATAGAGGTGCTACAGGTGCAGGAGGAAGGGCTGGAGGGCGAGCGGCAGGCGCGGGTGAGCACCTATTCGCCACAGGAGCATGTAGAAGTCCTTTCCGCCTTAATGGCAGAAAGGAGAAAAGCTGCGTAATTAGTTGTTTTTACACGAAACTATCCGGCATTGAGGCTTTTTTCTTAGCGATATACTCGCACAAAGCTTCGTCAATCGCGGGGTCAATCGGGGGCTGCTGATAGTCGTTCAACATCTGCTTTACCCGCGCATTGGCGAGCTGCATTGCGTCTTTGCTACCCTCGTCTTCCCACTGCTCAAACGGCTTGTAATCAAGCACATTGGTGCGCCAGAAGGCATCCTTGAAGTTGGCTTGGGTGTGCTCGCAGCCAAGGTAATGCCCGCCCGGGCCAACCTCGCGAATGGCCCCCATCGCCTGCCCGTTTTCGGAAATATCAACACCGGCCGCCACCGCGTGCAGCACGCCGAGCTGGTCGGCATCAAGCACGAACTTCTCAAAGCTAGACACCAAGCCGCCCTCAAGCCAGCCACAGGCATGTAACATAAAGTTTACTCCGCCAAGCAGGGCGGCGTTCAGGGTATTGGCGGTTTCGTAGGCCGCCTGCGCATCCGGCAACTTGGCCCCGCAGAGGCCCCCACCCGAGCGGAAGGGCAGCCCGAGCCGCCGCGCCAATTGCCCCGCACCATACAGGATTTTGCTCGCTTCCGGTGTGCCAAATGTCGGCGCGCCCGATCCCATATCGATCGACGTTACAAAGGCGCCAAAAATCACCGGCGCACCGGGGCGGATAAGCTGGGAATAGGCGATGCCGGCCATGGCCTCGGCCAACACTTGCGTGAGCGTGCCGGCAACCGAAACGGGGGCCATCGCGCCGCCCACGATAAACGGCGAAATAATGCAGGCCTGCCCAGCGGCGGCATAAACCTCAAGCGCGCCAATCATGATAGGGTCAAAGGTCAGCGGCGAATTGATGTTGATGAGTGAGGTCATCACCGCATTTTCATCAACAAATTTCTCGCCAAACAGGATTTTGGACATTTCCACCGAATCAACCGCCCGCTCTGGCGCGGTAACGGACCCCATATAGGGCTTGTCGCTCAGCGTCATATGCGCGTAGAGCATGTCCAAATGCCGCTTGTTCACCGCCACATCAGTTGGCTCGCACACCGTGCCGCCGGAGTGGTGCAGGTATTTGCTCATATAGCCAAGCTTCACAAATTTCTGGAAATCCTCGATGGTGCCATAGCGCCGCCCGCCGTCCATATCGCGCACAAAAGGCGGGCCATAAACGGGCGCAAGAACGAGGGATTTACCACCAATCTCCACCGTGCGCTCGGGGTTGCGGGCGTGCTGGATAATCCGGCTAGGCGCGGTTTGGCAAAGTTTGCGTGCCAACCCTTTGGGTATCCGCACACGGTCACCCTGCACATCGGCCCCCGCCTCTTCCCAACGCGCCAGCGCCTCGGGGCAATCAGCAAAGCTCACGCCAATCTCTTCCAGCACGGTCTCCGCATTGGCCTCGATCACCTCAATGGCTTCCTCATTCAAAATCTCAAAATTCGGAATATTTCGCTCGATATATTTCGCGCTCTCAAAGCTAACAGCCCCTCGCGCAGCCCTACGGGCAGCACCGCCCCCACGGGCGCGTCGGGTGCGAGGCTTTGATTCTGGGCTGAGGGCGGATTCAGGCATATTACGGCTCCAACTGGGGGGGGGGTTAAGAAATATAGTATTGAATTTAGCCTTGCCGCCACGATATTCTCGCCGCAATGCGGGCTGTCTGCGACATTGCCAAACAATTCGCCAGAATTATTCGCACATTTTTCACGACTCACCCTCATATAAAGGTGTTTTTCAAGCCTAGTGTTGTTTATGGCAGGTTGCCGCTTGGTTATATTTGGTGCTGGGGTTGACCACAAAAAATTATGTCCCTAGGTACTGGCCACAAATAAACAACAATTAACGAGTGTAAAATGAAAAAACTATTTCCACATACTGTAGCAAGCCTTGCACTTGCCCTTTCCCTTACAAGCCTTAGCGTTCCTTTTGCCGCACAAGCCGAGACCGTTTCAGAAGCCCTCCATTTGGTTAATATTTCAGCACGACAGCGAATGCTAGCCCAACGTATGGCAGGATTATCCTGCTTGGTTCACCTTGATATAGAGCCGGAAATATACGCGGCTGAAGCATTGGAAGCCCGCGATGTTTTCAGGAATTCATTAGATGCCCTGCGCAGCGGAAACGAAGCCTCAAGTGCAGAGCAAGCAACCAAGGCCAAGGTTGAAACCTCCATCAATTTGGCGCAAGATCAATATAACCTTATGTCGGGCTACCTCAACTCACTGCAAACAGTTGGAACAGTTGGGCCAAATCGGCTTGCCTTTATTGCATCAACCTCGAATGATTTATTTGAAGTTTCGGAAGACCTCACAAATTATGTGCAAATAGCCGAGCGGCAAAAGCTTGAAAACCTGCCTCTAATTCGCACCATGATTCTTAACTTTTCCGGGCGCCAGCGGATGCTGTCTGAAAAGGCATTCAAGGAATTTTGCCTCGCACAATCCGGCATAAATGCAGCGGAAAACATTGAAAGCCTCGTAGAAACAACCTCTATTTTCGACACAACTATGAACGCCCTGATAAATGGTATGCCGGGCCTGATTATCGCCCCTCCCACAACCGAAATTAAAGCCAAGCTAGAAGAAGCACGTAATGTATGGCTTCCGGTGAAGGATGTGCTTGAGCGCGCTATTTCTGGTGAGCAATTTGACACCCATGCCATTCATAAAGCCACCGAAGATCTGGAAACCGTGCGTATGTTGATGGATGAGGCCGTCACGCTTTATCAGAATTATTCTGACACATCCAGCTAGGGGGCTTGTGCGAATCTGCACGCCCCTCTAACTAGCCTCATGACAGATACATCCCATGACCGCCTCTTAATCATCGACTTTGGCTCCCAAGTGACACAGCTTATCGCGCGTCGCTTGCGGGAGCTAAACGTCTATTGTGAAATCCACCCGTTCAACAAGGTTGATGCTGTTTTTCTGGCGAATTTCGCGCCGAAAGCAGTAATCCTTTCGGGCGGCCCTGCCAGCGTTATTGATGAAGGCTCACCCCGCCCGCCCGAAGCGGTGTTTGCCCTTGGCGTGCCGGTGCTTGGCATTTGCTATGGCCAACAGGTGATGATGCAGATGCTCGGTGGCAAGGTGGAAACCGGCCACGGCACCGCCGAATTTGGCCGCGCTTACGTGACACCAGAAGGCACCCTGCCCCTGCTGGAGAGCTGGTTTGAGAGCGGCAAAGAGCAGGTCTGGATGTCCCACGGCGACCATGTTAGCGAAATCGCGCCGGGGTTCGAGGTGTTCGGCACCTCCCCCAATGCGCCCTTTGCGATTACGGCAGATGCCTCGCGCAATTTCTTTGCGGTGCAGTTTCATCCCGAGGTCCACCACACCCCCAACGGCGCCAAGCTATACGAGAACTTTGTGCGCCTCGCCGGCTTCACGGGTGATTGGACCATGGGGGCCTACCGCGAGGAGGCCATTCGCAAGATCCGCGAACAGGTTGGCGATGCCAAGGTGATCTGCGGGCTTTCCGGCGGGGTGGATAGCTCGGTGGCGGCGGTGCTCCTCCATGAGGCGATTGGCGATCAGCTCACATGTGTGTTTGTTGATCACGGCCTGCTGCGGCAAAACGAGGCGGAAGAGGTGGTGGAAATGTTCCGCGACCACTACAACATGCCGCTGATCCATGCTGACGAAAAAGAGCTGTTTCTCGGCGAGCTGGACGGCCAGTCAGACCCCGAAACCAAGCGCAAAATCATCGGCAGGCTGTTTATTGACGTGTTCCAGAAGCACGCGGCAGAGGTTGGCGGGGCCAAGTTCCTCGCCCAAGGCACGCTCTACCCCGATGTGATTGAAAGCGTTAGCTTTTCTGGTGGGCCAAGCGTGACCATCAAGAGCCACCACAATGTGGGTGGCTTGCCCGAAAAGATGGGCCTGAAGCTGGTCGAGCCGCTCAGGGAGCTGTTCAAGGACGAAGTGCGGGCATTGGGGCGCGAGCTTGGCCTGCCCGCCAGTTTTATCGGCCGCCACCCGTTTCCTGGCCCCGGCCTCGCTATTCGCTGCCCCGGTGAGATCACCCGTGAAAAGCTCGAAATCCTGCGCAAGGCTGATGCCGTCTATATCGACCAGATCCGCAAGCATGGGCTGTATGACGAAATCTGGCAGGCCTTCGTTGCCATCCTTCCCGTGCGCACCGTTGGCGTCATGGGTGATGGCCGCACCTATGATTTCGCCTGCGCCCTGCGCGCAGTCACTTCGGTGGACGGCATGACGGCCGATTACTACCCGTTTACGCATGAATTCCTCGGCGAAACCGCCACGCGGATCATTAACGAGGTCGAGGGCATTAACCGTGTTACCTATGACATCACCTCAAAACCCCCCGGCACCATCGAGTGGGAATAGCCCCATAGGGTGGGATTTCACCCCACCGCTGCTCAATACACGCCAACCCAAAAATCTAAACATGCCGCTGTAGACATGTCATATATGACATGTCTACAGCGGCATGTTATATTTGCAACCCCCACGACCACTTTGAAATCCTCCGCACAAATGCTGGACAGCCTCGCGCCCAAGCCCTAAACTCTGCGCAAACAAAAGGAGAGTGACATGGCAAAAGTATATCTTGAGGGGCTGCTCATCGCCCATTCCGCCGCCGAGCACGCCTTGGTTGACCTTTATTTGGAAGACCATATCGCTCTGACGCGGGCCGAGCCGGGTTGCCTCAAGTTCGAGGTCACCGAAGACCCGAATGACCGCAACAAGTTCCACGTTTCCGAGATTTTCGAATCAGAGGCGGCGTTTGACGCCCATCAAGAGCGGGCCAAGGCCTCTGAATGGGGGCAAATCTCGGAGCCATTGGAGCGGCAGTTCAAAAAGCGTGTCGAGTAGCGAAGGCACCCTGAAAGCCCTAATGTGGATGATGGGGGCAGTGGTCTCCTTCACTCTTATGGCGATTGCGGGCCGCGAAATTCTGACCAGCCTCAACACCTTCGAACTGATGCTTTACCGCTCGGTGATCGGCGTGCTGCTTGTATCGGTGTTCATCATGCGCTCGCCCCACGGGTTTGCGCAGGTAAAAACCCCGCTGCTGCGCCAGCATGTTTTGCGCAGCGTTGTGCATTATTTTGGCCAAAACCTGTGGTTTGTTGCCATTGCCTCTATTCCGCTGGCACAGCTCATTGCACTGGAGTTCACCAACCCGCTCTGGGTGGCTATGCTGGCCCCGCTGCTGCTGGGCGAGACCTTGACCCGCCAAAAATTACTGATCGTACTGCTTGGGTTTATCGGCGTTATAATCGTAGCCCGTCCGGGGGTGGAGCCGCTTTCCCTTGGCCATCTGGCCGGACTGCTAGCCGCCATGGGCTTTGCCCTCACCAATATCATGACCCGAAAAATCACGCGGCAAGACCGTGTTTTGGCTGTGCTTTTCTGGATGACCCTAACACAGGCCGGGTTTTCGCTGGTGCTCGCCTTGCCAGGCGGCATTCCATGGCCCAGTGCCAGCTTGTGGCCATGGATCATCATCATGGGCATAACAGGGCTGAGCGCGCATTTGTGCCTATCACAAGCGTTGAATATTGCGCCGGCCACCACCGTAGCCCCGATGGATTTCATCCGCCTGCCCATTGGCGCTGTGGTGGGCATGCTGCTCTATCAAGAGCCGCTTTTAGCTACGGTTTTCATTGGCGGCGGGGTGATCCTGCTCGCCAATTACCTGAATTTACGGCTTAAAGCCTAATTTAAGCCAGCTTGGCTTTAATCGCAGCGCCCACTTTGCCAAAATCCATCTGGCCGGTGTATTTGCTTTTCAGCGCCCCCATTATTTTGCCCATATCGCGGATAGAGCTGGCGCCCACATCCTTGATCGCGGCCTCAATGGCCGTTGCAACTTCGTCTTCATTCAGCTGTTTGGGCAGGAATTCTTCAATCACCTTGATCTCGGCCCGCTCGCCCTCCGCCAGCTCGATCCGGCCGGCTTCCTCGAACATTTTCGAGCTATCTTGCCGCTGTTTGATCATCTTGGCCAAAATACCCATGATATCGGCGTCAGACACCCCGTCGTTATTATCATCGGAGCGCGCAGCAATATCACGGTCTTTGATCGCAGCATTAATCAGCCGCAGCGTAGAAAGCCGCTTGGCCTCCCGCTCTCGCATGGCTTCTTTTTGGGCATCCATTAAACGTTTACGGATCATCTAAATTTCCTAATCTCGCGCCGGCAGGCCAGCAGAGCGGCTGTTATATCCGCGAAATTCTATTTACACAATAACAATGCTATTTCAAACCCCCGCTATGGCTTGACGCGGCCCCCTGCCCCGCATAATTTGCGCAAAATCCCAAGCCCCAATCCCAAGCCAAGGATTCCCCATGCCTGACTTTAATCGTTCCGAAGCCGCAGAGGCCCTTGCGCCTGCTGCCCACACCAAACCCACGGCCTGCATTGCCATGGCCGATGGCACCGTGATCTACGGCATCGGCTTTGGGGCCGAGGGTATCTCAACGGCCGAGCTGTGTTTTAATACATCGATGACCGGCTATCAGGAGATCATGACAGACCCGTCTTATGCGGGCCAAGTCATCACCTTCACCTTCCCTCATATCGGCAATACCGGCACCACGCCGGAGGACCATGAGACCATTGCCCCCATAGCCTCGGGCATGGTGGTGAAGTGGGACCCGACGACGCCGTCTAACTGGCGCTCCACCGCACCCTTGAAAACGTGGATGTTCAAGAACGGTTGCATCGGCATTGGCGGGGTTGATACCCGCCGCCTAACCCGCGCCATTCGCCAGCAAGGCGCGCCGCATGTGGCCATCCAGCACGCCGCCAATGGTGTTTTTGATATTGACGCACTTCTCGCAAAAGCCCGTGGTTTCAACGGGATAGAAGGCATGGACCTCGCCAAAGAGGTCACCTGTGATATGCCATATAAGTGGAACGAGCAACGCTGGGCGTGGGGCGAGGGCTTCCCCGAGGTCACGGGTGCCGGCCACAAGGTTGTGGCCATTGACTATGGCGCCAAGCGCAACATTCTGCGCTGCTTGGCCAGTGCGGGCTGTGATGTTACCGTGCTGCCTGCCACCGCCACAGCCGAAGAAATTATGTCTTATGAGCCGGAGGGGCTGTTCCTTTCCAATGGCCCCGGAGACCCCGAGGCAACGGGCGAATATGCCGTGCCGATGATTAAGGAAATGCTTGAGAAGGCGGACATCCCAATTTTCGGTATCTGCCTTGGCCACCAAATGCTGGCGCTCGCCCTTGGCGGCAAAACGCTAAAGATGAACCACGGCCACCACGGCGCCAACCATCCGGTGAAGGATGTGACAACTGGCAAGGTCGAGATCACCTCCATGAACCACGGCTTCGCGGTTGATTCGCAAACCCTGCCATCGGGCGTGGTCGAAACCCATATCAGCTTGTTTGACGGCTCAAACTGCGGCATCGCCATGGCAGAGCGCCCGGTGTTTTCAGTGCAGCATCACCCCGAGGCCAGCCCGGGCCCACAAGACAGCTTTTATCTTTTCGAGAAATTCGTAAGGCATATGGCTAACATGAGGTAAACTTTAGGGTTTTCTTAATACTTGTGAAACATTGTTACCGTTAAATTATTAAACGGTAGCATCATGAGTCAATCCTTCAAACCTCCCAAGAGGAATACGCCTGTCAGGCTTGGTGAAATTCTGGTCGAGAGCGGCACCCTGCGCCCCAAGGATTTAGCGCAAGCGTTAGACATTCAAAACAAATGTGAGGCGAGGCTGGGCGACATCCTGATTGCCCACGCCTTTTCAACGCAAAAAGCTGTTGACGAGGCAATACATACGCAAATCAGCGGTGACGCTTACGACATCACCCAGCAGCCGCCTGATATAGAGCTTTTAACAGGACTAGATCCTCACGCTTGTATTCGCTTGCAAGCTATTCCCTGGCGCCGCGTGGGGCATACCCTACTTATTGCCGCAGCTGATCACACTAAAATAGAGGCTATTTCCCGCGCCTTTCCCGGCAGGATATCTCTTTTCCGTGCCAGCCATGATAGCATAAACGACTGTATTAGCACGGTTTTTAGAGCGCAACTGAAGCAAACCGCCCTTAACAATTGCCCAGAGCCTTTTAGCTGCCGCAACCTCAGCCTCTCCCCCAAACGGATGACAACAGCTATCCTCGTCGGCGGGGTGCTCGGCCTTGCAGCCGCCAATTTGGGCATGACCATGGTTGTGCTTTTCTGCTGGGCGCTATTCAGCAACCTAATGACAGCGGGCCTGCGGGCCGTGTCGCTTTTCTCCTTCATCAAGCACAAGGCGCCCCGGCCCAAGCTACAAAACATCCCGCATATTTCAGACCACCTTGAGCGCCCTCGCGTATCGGTATTAATCCCGCTTTTTCGCGAAAATAAGGTCGTACCTGAATTGATAAAGGCCCTGAACAAACTGACCTATCCAAAAGAGCTTCTGGATGTAAAATTTTTACTCGAGGAAAATGATTCGATCACGCAAGAGGTTTTTGCGTCTCTTGTGTTGCCCCATTGGGCCAGCATAATTGTTGCCCCCGCTGATCGCATTCAAACCAAGCCCCGCGCCATGAACTATGCCCTGCCCTTTTGCACCGGCAGTCTTATCGGCATTTATGACGCGGAGGATCGCCCCGACCCCGACCAGATTGACAAAGTGGTTGATCACTTCTTGCAGGCCCCGCAAAAGGTGGCGGCGGTTCAGTGCAACCTCGATTTCTATAACACCACCGATAATTGGTTGTCGCGCTGCTTTACCATAGAATATGCGGCGTGGTTCAGGGTGATCATGCAGGGCATGCAGCGGCTCGGCCTGCCCCTGCCCTTGGGGGGCACCTCTGTTTTTATGCGCCGTAGCGTGCTTGAAGCCGTTGGCGCGTGGGATGCCCATAATGTAACCGAAGACGCTGATTTAGGAATGCGCATTGCCCGCATGGGCTATCGCTGCGAAATGGTCGATTCCACCACCTGGGAAGAGGCCAACAAAGAGCGTATAAGCTGGATAAAGCAACGCTCCCGCTGGATAAAAGGCTTTATTATTACGTGGTTAACCCAAATGCGCCACCCCCACACCCTGCTAAAAGAGCTCGGGTTAGCTGGCTTTATCGGCTTGCAAATCGTGCTGTTAGGCACCGCAACCGCCTTCTTGTTTGCTCCGGTGTTTTGGGTCATGTGGCTCGGGGTTTTTGGGGTGGAGTGGTCGTTTTACAGCCTTATGCCCGCGTGGTTTTGGCAGGCGTCCGTCATCGGCTTATTGCTGAGCGAAGTGGTGATGATAAGCATCAGCGCCCTCGCCATGCACAAGAAACGAACCTACGCCCTGCTGCCCTTTATCTTGACCATGCCGCTCTATTGGCCCCTTGGCACCATTGCCGCCTATAAAGCGCTTTACGAGATATTCACCAACCCGTTTTATTGGGACAAAACCGCCCACGGGTTAGAATAGCTCAATCTTGCCGCTCCGTTGCATCCTGCTTTAGCCGTGTCTCATAAGCCATTGAAATATGTTCTCTTAGCGCCATATCAGCCGTCGCTTTGTCACGGTTGGCAATGGCCTCTACAATCGCTTTATGTTCCGCCAGCGCGTTCTCTCCGCGCCCATCGGCAGCCAAAGATGTGGTGGTTAACAGCGCCATTGTGCGATGCACAGATTCAAGCTGGCGTATTAAATAGCGGTTATGGCTGGCAAGATGAATTTGCCGATGAAAACGCCGATTGGCCAGCGCGAGCGCCGCCGGATCATTCACGAGCGCCCGATCTTGTGCGACCATGTCCTGCAAAATCCTGATCTCTTCGGGTGCCGCGTGTTGCGCGGCGAGCTGCGCCGCCAGCCCCTCAAGCTGCGCACGCACGGCATAAAGCTCTCCAAGCTGGTCATGGTCAAGTGAAGCCACCACCATTGAGCGCCCATCCCGAGATAAAATCGCTTGCGTTTCAAGGCGTTGCAGCGCCTCGCGCACAGGCGTACGCGAAACCCCGAAGCGCTCGGCCAGCTCTGATTCCACCAGCCGATCACCGGGTTTGTAAACGCCGCGATCAATCGCTTCCAGCACCAGCTCATAAGCGTCTTTGTTTTGCTCCATGCGATTGGGCATACAATTCTCCTTTTTTGCGCACGATAGAATGCAAAATGCGGCCTTGCAATGGGTGTTGCGCGCGCACCCCCGAAGCGCTATCAAAAACCCATGCCAGCCCATGATTTTTCCCATGTGCGGGATTGGGTTTTTGACCTCGATCACACCCTCTACCCCGCCACCAGCCCGCTTTTTAGCCAGCTCGATGTGCGCATGGAGGCTTTTTTAATGCGCGAGCTAGGCCTGCCCCAGCCCGAAGCCGCCCGCCTGCGGCACAATTACTGGCAAAACCACGGCACCACGCTAGCGGGGCTTATGCACCATCACGGCACCGATCCGCACACCTATTTGGCCGATGTGCAGCAGATAGATTTCTCGGTGCTCACCCCCGATCCAGCGCTCGCAGCGGCCATTACTGCCCTGCCTGGCCGCAAAATTGTGTTCACTAACGGCTCCAGTGATTACGCTAAAAATGCCACCCAAGCCCTTGGATTACATGATGTTTTTGAGGCGCATTACGGCATTGATGACGCCGAATTTATCTGCAAACCCGCCGCACAAGCCTTTGACACGGTCTTCACCAAGGCTGCGCTAAACCCGACAAAAGCCGCAATGTTCGAGGACGACCCGCGCAACCTTGCCATCCCTCATGCGCTCGGCCTAAAAACCGTGCTGGTCGGCCCAAAAAAACCTGCGCCACACATTCACCACCACACCGAAAACCTCACCGCTTTCTTGCGGCAACTCACAGAGACCACTGATGCGTATCCAATGTGAAATCCTGATCGCAGGTGGCGGCGTGGCTGGCCTAAGCGCCGCCTGCACCTTCGCCGCCGCAGGCTTTGAAACCCTCTGCATTGACCCCGTGCCGCCGATCACCGATGCCACTCAAAAAGGCGCCGACCTGCGCTCCACCGCCTTTCTGCTCCCCTCTGTTGAGCTCCTCAGCGAATCCGGCCTGTGGGAGAGCCTAGCCCCCCACGCCGCCCCGCTTTCCATCATGCGTATTCTAGATGCAGGCGGCGAGTCTGGCGTGATTCGCGAGCAAGCCGACTTTCTCGCCGCCGATCTTGGCGTCTCCGCTTTTGGCTACAACCTCCCCAACACCCTGCTGCGGGAAAAGATGCTCGCCTTCCTTGCCAAGCTCCCAAATTTCCAGCTCCTCGCCCCGGAATCCGTGGGCAAGCTCACCCCGCGCAGCTCCGGTGCGCTGGTGCAGCTCGCGGGCGGAGATCAGGTCTCTGCCAAGCTCGTCATCGCCGCTGATGGGCGCAACTCGCCCTTGCGGGAGCAGCTGGACATCGGCGTAAAAACATGGCGTTACGGCCAAAAGGCCCTTGTTTTTAACACGTCCCACACCACGCCGCACCAGAACATTTCGACCGAGATCCACCGCTCCGGCGGGCCCTTTACGCTGGTGCCAACCGAAGACCCCTACACCTCTGCCGTTGTCTGGATGGAGCACGGCCCCCGCGCCGCAGAACTGTTTGCAATGAACGACAAGGCTTTCAACGAGGCGCTATCGGACCGCGCCTGCGGCACCCTCGGGGCCATAGAAATTACCGGAAAACGCGCCCTCTGGCCAATTATCGCACAGCGCGCCGAGCGCCTGAACGGCCCCCGCACCGCGCTGTTGGCCGAGGCCGCACATGTAATTCCCCCCATCGGCGCACAGGGGCTAAACATGAGCCTTGCAGACCTTAAGCACCTAAAAATCCTCGTGATTGAGGCGCGCAATCAAGGCCAAGACATCGGCACGCCAGAGCTTTTACAGAAATACCACCGCGCCCGCTGGCCCGATATGGCGGCACGGATCAAGGGGGTGGACCTCCTGAACCGCACCTCGATGGCGGGCAGCCCGATGCTGAAAGACTTGCGCCGGACGGGTCTGAAAACCTTGCACAGCATCAAGCCGCTACGCAATGAGCTGATGAAACGCGGCCTTGGGGCCAAGTAGCTAAACCGCTTCGATTTTCCCACCGGAAAGCTGCACCACGCGGTCCATCCTCGCGGCTAGCTCGTGGTTGTGCGTAGCAATCAGGGCCGAGAGGCCGGTTTCTCGGACCAATTCCATGAGGACTGAAAACACGGTTTCGGAGGTTTCTGGATCAAGGTTGCCCGTCGGTTCATCGGCCAGCAAAAGCGAAGGCCCGTTGGCCATGGCGCGGCAGAAGGCGACCCGTTGTTGCTCGCCGCCGGAAAGCTCAGCAGGGCGGTGGTCATAGCGTTTTTGCAGGCCAACGCGGTCCAGCAGCATCCGCGCGCGGGCCACGGCGTCGGATTTACTCACGCCGTTGGCTTGCTGTGGCAGGGCGATGTTTTCCTCAGCGCTGAACTCCGGCAGCAGGTGGTGGAACTGGTAAATAAAGCCGATTTGCTCACGCCTAAGGCGTGTGCGTTCTTTGTCCTTGGCCTTCTCAGCCGCCTGCCCTGCAATCATCACCTGCCCCGAAGTTGGGTTATCCAGCAGCCCTGCTATTTGCAAAAGTGTGGATTTTCCCGCACCAGAGGGGGCGATCAGGCCGACGACCTCGCCCGCCTTCAGGGTCAGGTCCGCCCCGCTGAGCACGTTGATTTCGTTGGGTTTCCCCGCAAAATAGGTCTTTGTCAGGCCCTTAAGCTCCAGCACATTACTCATAGCGCAGCGCCTCCACCGGTGAAAGCTTGGCGGCATTACGCGCCGGAATAATGGTGATGGTCAGGCTCAGGCCTAGCGAGATAGCCACCGTCGCCAGCACATCCTCCCAGCGCAACCGCGCCGGAATTTCGGTGAGGTATTTGATCTCTGGGTTCCAAAGCTGGTTGCCCGTGGCCCATT
>Ga0256845_1002052_pt1 | contig 15077 bp, 14 predicted proteins | sample RiftiametaG_FD_189101 | JGI IMG/M metagenome (GOLD analysis project Ga0256845, IMG submission 189101) | Tube worm associated microbial communities from hydrothermal vent at the East Pacific Rise, Pacific Ocean - Riftia | ecosystem: Host-associated > Annelida > Integument > Unclassified ...
CTCCGCAACAGGAACCGGTGCTCCGCAATAGTTACACATGGGCACCTCTAAATTAGCCAAGGACACTTTCTGGTCAATAGCATTGCCACAACCAGTGCAAGTAAGGGATAAAGCTTGCTCTTCTACTAAACGGCCATCTACAATTTCGTCTTTATCAGAGAGGTACACGTAATAAGCCCCTAGTTCGGAATTAATATGGTTTAGATTATCAAGTATAAACGATCTGTTTAACCCTAAGGAGACTTCTAAATCTCGCAATTTTGCTCCTTTTGCTTTTTCCAAGGCATCCCAAATAATGTGGATTTTGTTCTCTTTTTTTCGGTAATAGATTCCTGCGATAAGTAATAGCAATCCATTAAATGCAATTATTGGACTGATAAAAGGCTTTTCTGTGGGATAAACCATGTCAGTTTCATATTCTTTCTTAATTTCTTCTAACGTTCTTCCATCATAATTTACAGGGATGGCAACTGGGCCAAACTCAACATTTAAATCATAATAAAGATCCGTATCAAAAAGGGTGGTTACTAATCCCACAATAAGGAAAAAAGCGCCAAACTTTATTAAATATTTGTCAACAATAAATACATCTTTTTTCATTTGTAAGCTCTTCTAAAGCATTTAGTTCTACTGCACGATTTTACACATTCATTCTTTTTTCATCAACAGCAAATTTGGTCATCTTTTCTAAGTTTGCTTGCGATGCAATATTCTTTTTATAAGCTAGATACCCAATAGCCGCTGGCCAAAAGAAAATTAATAAAGGGATAAAAACGAACAAATTAAAATCACTTTTAGGAGAGGTATTATCCCAAGTAAATTCATTGACTACTTCATTTTTTAGTTTAGATAGTTCTGCAACAGGCACTGGAGCACCACAGTAATTACACGTTGGGTTTTCTAAATTCGCCAATGATACTTTCTGTTTAATGGCATGGCCACAACCAGTACAAGTAGCCGATAAGGTGTGCTCTTCCATCAACCGCCCATCTACAATCTTATCTTTAGCCGAGAGGTACACATAATAAGCACCAAGCTGTGCATTAATGTGTTTAAGGTATCTAAAATGAAAGACCTGCTTAAGCCTAAAGAGGCTTCCAAATCTCTTAATCTTGCTTCTTTGTTTTTTTCTAGTGCATCCCAAATGCTATGAATTTTATTCTCCTTTTTTCTGTAATAAATGCCTACAACTAATAATAACAGACCACTAATGGCCATATTTAACCTTAATATAGGGTTTTCGGTATACGAATCATAGGTGCGAGGATCCAATAAAATTGTTACCAACCCAGCAATTAGAAATAAAGTGCCTATAATAATAAAATAATTATCGATTTTAAATACGTCCTTTTTCATTGATAAAGTTTTCGCACTATTTTACACATTCATCCTCTTTACATCTCCTGCAAACTTGGCCATTTTTTCAAAGTTTGCTTGCGAAGCAATATTCTTTTTGTATACAAAATACCCAATGGCAGCAGGCCAGAAAAAGATCAGGAGTGGAATAAAAATAACAAGACTAAAATCACTCTTTTTGCTTGAGTTATCCCATTGAAATTGATTGACAACCTCTTTCTTTAATTTGGATAATTCTGCCACAGGAACTGGTGCTCCACAATAATCACACGTGGGTTTTTCTAGGTTTGCCAACGACACTTTTTTCTTAATAGAATTTCCGCAGCCCGTGCATTTTGCAGTAAGTGTATGTTCTTCCATAAGCCTGCCATCTACAATTTTATCTTTAGCCGAGAGGTACACATAATAAGCACCAAGCTGTGCATTAATATGTTTAAGATTATCTAAAATAAAAGATCTACTTAAGCCCAAAGAGACTTCCAAATCTCTTAACCTCGCTTCCTTGTTTTTTTCTAAGGCATCCCAAATGCTATGAATTTTATTCTCCTTTTTTCTATAATATATTCCTACAACCAACAAAAGCAGGCCACTTATAGCAATAATGGGTCTTATAAATGGTTTTTCTACTGGGGTAATTATTGCTTCAGGTCCATATTCTTGCTGGATTTCCTCCAATGTTCTTCCATCATAATTTGTGGAAGAATAGCTGCCTGATGATTTTTCTACATTTAAATCAAAATAAACCCGAGGATCAAGAAATGTTGTGGCTAGCCCAACAACAAGAAAAAGAATACCAATGGTTATGAAATAATTATCAATTTTAAATACATCTTTTTTCATTGCTAAGGGCTTAATAGTTAATGATTCTACTTACGAAATTAATAACTTTTGACTTGTTGTACTATCTTTAAAACTGAGTTTATCATTATTTTAATTGATTCAATGAAAATCGTAATTTCAACTGACACAAAAATAGAGAAGAGCCAAGTTCTTGCCTTATACAAGGCTAATGATTGGAGCTCTGCCGAAAAGCCCACGGAGTTATATAATGGGTTAATGAACTCGCACTCTTTGGTTACTGCTTGGAATAAAGACCAATTAGTGGGTCTTGGAAATGCCATTTCGGATGGCTATCTAATGGTATATTACCCACACCTTTTGGTGTTACCAGAGTATCAAGGCAAAGGAATTGGGGAACTGATTGTAAATAAAATGCAAGAAAGGTATGCTGGATTTCATATGCAAATGCTAACAGCTGATGGAAAAGCAATTGATTTTTATAAAAAGATGGGATTTAAAAAAGCCGGAAACACTGAGCTCATGTGGATATATAAAGGAAACGAACATTAAGACACTAAGATGATAGCACGAGTTTGGCACGGCACAACAGCCGAAAAAGATTATGAAGAGTACACTGCGTTTATGAGATCAAGAGCTATTCCTGATTATAAAAAAACAGAAGGTTTTGTTAAATTAACCTTCCTTAGAAACTTGAAAGGCTCAATAGCCCATTTTACACTCATCACCTATTGGGAAAACATGGAAGTAATTAAGAACTTTGCCGGCACTGATTTTGAGAAAGCAAAATACTACCCAGAAGACACCCCATTCTTGCTTGAGTTTGAAGAAAACGTGACTCATTACGAAGTATTTTCGGAAGAATAATTATAGGCCAAAACTATGAATTTATCTATTTGGGTTTCCTTTGTTGGCACTGTGCTAATCTTAGTAATTACCCCTGGCCCAAGTGTATTGCTTGCTGCCGCCAATAGTATAAAATATGGATCTAAAAAGGCAATAGGCACTATTTTGGGCGATCTCTCTGCAAATTTTCTGCAAATAGCACTAGCCTCTGCCGGACTTGCAACCATTATTAAAACATCTGGCCATTTGTTTCAATTTATAAAATGGCTTGGTGTTGCCTACCTATTATATATGGGTATTTCTAAAATTTTATCTCACTCAAAACTTAAGCTTACCACAAAAAGTAATGGGCCCAAAAGTTTTGGAAAGCTTTATTTAGAAGGCTTTTTAATGTCTGCAGCCAATCCTAAGGCCATTGTGTTTTTTGCTGTTTTATTTCCAATGTTTATTAATGAAACTCATCCCTTTTTACCCCAAGTTATAATTTTAGCCATTACTTTTTTAGTACTTGATGGTTCTTCCCTTTTATTTTATACCCATTTCGCCACCAAGTTAAAAAAGTATTTAGAAGACAATAAAAAAGTACATTTGCAAAACCGTATAGTTGGGGCTTTACTAATATTAAGTGGACTACTGCTATCACTTGTAAGAAAAACATAAACAATGCAACCAAGAATTGAAGAAATAGAAGCAAGGTTATTAATAGGCAAGCACCTAAACATGTCGTTAGCCAATAATAAAACCGGCCAATTATGGCAAAGTTTTATGCCATTAAAAAAGCTGGTTACAAACAGCATTGGTACTGATTTATATTCACTTCAAGTATATGATTCCAACTTAGATTTTAAAGGCTTTAACCCAACCATAGAATTTGAAAAATGGGCGTTAATTGAAGTTGCTAATTTTAAGGATGTACCTGCAGAGCTGGAAGAGTTCCATTTGAAAGGAGGGCTTTATGCTGTTTTTCTTCATAAAGGATTGCCAAGTGAATTTGCAAAAACATTTAATTACATCTTTAATCAATGGCTGCCTAGCTCCAACTATGTTATTGATAACCGACCACATTTTGAAGTTTTAGGAGAAAAATACTCAAACACTGACCCGGCTTCTGAAGAAGAAGTGTGGATTCCGATTCGTGCTAAAAGCTTGAATTAGTTAGCAACATTTTCTTTCCAAATTCTCCCAGTCCCATCAATATGCCAAAACACACTTGGGTTAAATACATCTTTCATTTTAACATGATACCAATATTGGTCGGCCTCTAAAGTCCATTCAATTAACGCATAATTTAGTTGAGGTATTGGGTCAAGTAATTCATCTTTTGAGGTACTAAAACTACCTGTTGTTTTTAATAAACTCCGTTGTTTACGATGAATACTATACAGTAATTGTCTTATTTGCTCTGACTCTTCATCAAACTCTATTTCTTTTTTTGAACCTGCTTGCTCGGGCGAAAAATACACCCTACCCCAAAACTCAGGCTCGTGCATGGCAATTGCTCGCTGTGGCGACCACACCCAGTTATACTCTGGTTGCTTTTTCTTAATATACTTGCCCTCAACAATATCCGTTTCCCATTGTACTCGAGAGAAATTTAATCGCATTTCTTTCCCTGCAATTTCTCTTTGCTTTTTAGGGAACGTTTCCAATAAATTTTCCCAAGGAATGGCCACTTCAACACTCCAAAATTGATCTGTATCATTTGTGTTATTCAAGGTGCCTTCAATATGAACTGCAGTTTTTAAGCCCGATATATCCCAGGAAGTAATGGCCTTTCCTCCATCTCGGTAGGGCTTGGTTAGCATCAGATCCCACACTGTATTTAGAGCATTTACTTCCAATTCATAATAATTATGCGTGTCGCCATTGGGGTCTATAAAAAGCTCAAAATCATTATCCCAATAAATTACGGTATCACGTTGTTTTAGGGTTGCCCAAATATGAGGTTCGTCCAATTTGGCATAAAAGTAAAAATAGTCATCATCCCACAACATTTTTACTTGAGTATCCAAGTAAGGCGCAGATTTTTTATCTCCTTCAATATTAACAAAATAATTTGACCATTTTGCCTTTTGCCAAGATGCTTCATTGCCAATCCCATCTATCATAATAGTATCAACAGTGCGTTGGCAGATATAGGTTTGCCCTTTAATAAATGAGGTTTGAGGAAAAACCGTGTTTAATCCACTAGTTAAGAAAATACAAATTGATATTATTTGCTTCACGTATTAAAAGTATAACAAAAGGAAGAAAATTAAAGAGATTTTTTCTGCTATGAATAGTAAATTCATAAATGAATTTTTTTTAGCGATTAACCTAAGTTTATCCTAAAATACCCAATAGCAGTATTTGTAAATAAACCAATATCCAAAGCCTCTAGCATTAAATTGCTAAAAGGCAGCAGGTTTGTATCAATAATTCCTAAATTTTATTCTACCTTTGCGCTCTAGTTATCAACCAATTGTGTGAAAACGCAACAGTTTGATACTGCAATCAGTATTAAACATCTGGTTACCAGTCGTTTTCCTAACGAGGAAAATTAAAAAAACACTAGATTGATATATTATAAAGCATTTAAAAATGCTTCTAAAGAAGAGCAAGTTTAAGTTACTGGCACTCTAAAGAGGTTTAAACGCTTTAAAAAATTGAAATTATTAGATCTATTAGCAGAGGTGGAAGCCGATGTTGGTGCGTATCTAAATTAAATAAATTATAAACAACAGTTGGTGTTTCACGTAGAACCATCAGCAGAAAACAACAAAGTTATGCCTTGCGGTAAAAAAAGAAAGAGACATAAGATTTCTACACATAAACGTAAAAAACGTTTAAGAAAAAATAGACATAAGAAAAAATAGAGTAAGTAGCAAACGCTACTCACATTTACTATGCGCTCTGTAGCTAACCCTTTGGGCTGTACTACAGAGCGTTTATTGGTTAATAAAATTTAACATAAACGACTATTATTTTGAGTAATGAGTTAGTAATTAGTGCTACTCAATCAGGAAGTCGGATAGCCTTATTAAAGGACAAGGGATTATTAGAATACCATCGAGAAGACGATAGCCGTCAGTTTACAGTAGGTGAAATATACTTAGGTACTGTAAGAAAAATAGTTCAAGGACTAAACGCTGCGTTTGTTGATGTTGGTTACGAAAAAGATGCGTTCCTGCATTATTTAGATTTAGGACCTAAAGTACAATCATTAAATAAGTACACGAAACAGGTTCAAAGTAGAAACGCAAAACCCGAATTAGGTGGGTTTAAAATTTTGCCAGACATTAATAAACACGGTAAAATTTCAGAAGTATTAACTCGAAACCAAAAAATTCTTGTTCAGGTTGTAAAAGAACCTATATCTACCAAAGGCCCCCGATTATCTTGTGAGTTATCACTAGCCGGAAGATACATTGTGCTTGTACCGTTTTCTAAAGCGGTAAGCATATCTAAAAAAATTAGCAATAGCGATGAGCGAAAACGCTTAATGCGCTTAATGAACTCTATTACGCCCGAAAACTTTGGCGTAATTATTAGAACTGTTGCCGAAGGCAAGTCTGTTGCCGAGCTCCATAGCGACCTAGATATTTTGGTGCAAAAGTGGAAAGCTGGAATGGAGCTGCTTAAAACAGCCCAACCACGCGATGTAATTGTAAGCGAAATCAGTAAAACATCCTCTATTTTAAGAGATGTTTTAAACGAGAGTTTCGATAAAATTACTGTGGATGACAAAGATATGTTTGAAGAAATTCAAACATATATCCGCCAAATTGCGCCCGACAAAGAAGACATTGTTAAATTATACAGTGGCAAGGTTAAGCTTTTTGAATCTTTTGGTTTAGAGAAGCAAATTAAGCTAATGTTTGGCCGATCTGTAAGCGTTAGGGGTGGAGGTTATTTAATTATAGAACACACCGAAGCTTTACATGTAATTGATGTTAACAGCGGTAATAAGAGCAACCGTGAGGTTGACCAAGAAGCTACTGCCTTAGCAGTAAACCTTGAGTCTGCTGCTGAAGTAGCACGCCAATTGCGCTTACGCGATATGGGTGGAATTATTGTGATCGATTTTATCGATTTACGTAGAGTTGAAAATCGTAGGTTGCTCCAGCAAAAAATGAAGGATGAAATGGAAGGAGATCGCTCCAAGCACACCATTTTACCACTTTCAAAATTTGGATTGATGCAAATTACGCGACAACGCGTACGACCAGAAGTAGATATTAAAACAGCTGAAAGCTGCCCTACCTGTAATGGAACGGGCACCATAACTGCCTCTATCAATATTTCTGACCAAATAGAAGATGCACTTGCAAATTTATTGGAAAACCAAAACGAGCAAGGATTATCATTGGTGCTTCATCCTTATTTATATACCTATTTTACTAAAGGAATCTTCTCTATCCGATTTAGCTGGTGGAGAAAATTTGGTAAATGGGTTAAGATAATAGAAGATTCTTCGTTAGCAGTAACGGAGTATCAGTTCTTAAACTCAATGAAGGAAGAAATTAAGTTAGAGTAAAATTATTTATTAAGTAACCTACACTTACGTCATTCTGAAAGGAGTGAAGAATCTCATATCAGCACTATGAGATTCTTTGTTTCCTCAGAATGACGTACTGCTTTTAAACCATTTTTTAACAATCTTGAACTCATTTCTACCTTGCCATGTATGTCAATTATAGATTCTGACTTAAATTTCAGAATGCCACTTCCCTATTATACTTTTACAGAATTATGAAAAACTATTCCATTCTAATTCTATTAGCCTTTGGCTTGGCTTGCACCACCGATAAAAACTGTATTGAAGCCCCTTCACTAAATATTGAGGATAAGGTAACAGTTAGAGTTGAACGCTTAGAGGAAGAGCTATTCGACTTAACTACTGTGCAAGAAGTTGATTTTTTTATCTCCTCTCACCCAGTTCTTGCCAAGGAGTTTTTAGGATTAGAACAATACCCATCTACCACTATTTTAGCGAAAGAACTTTTTAAGCGCATCAAAAACCCCTATGTAGATACCTTAATTAATGAAACTGTTTTAGCCTATGGAGATTTTGCCAAGTTAAAACAGGAGTTTGAAGACGCCTTTAGCTACATCAAACATTATTACCCAAACTTTGAAGCTCCAATTATAAAAACGATGGTTACTGGTTTTGGCAGTAGCGAAATGTATGTGGGTAAAGATCAAATAATTATTGGACTAGAATATTACCTAGGTGATGGTGCAAAATATCGTCCTCCTGGCATTCCACAATACATATTACCACGTTATAACAAGGCTTACATTGTACCTGCAGTAATGCTTTTATATGCGAATAACTTTTTAAAAGAAGACATCAGCGATCAAACTATGCTTGCCGATATGATGTATTATGGCAAAAAATTCTACTTTGCTAAGCAAATGATGCCTTGTGCTCCTGATTCATTATTAGTATGGTACAGCGGACAAGAACTTACAGATGTAGAAGAAAACAAAGATGTAATTTGGTATCATTTCCTCAATAATGAGCTGCTGTATAATACCAATCATTTTGAAAAGCAAAAATATATGGACGAGCGACCCAATGTAGCCGAAATTGGAGAGAAGTGCCCTGGCAGAGTGGGTTCTTGGGTTGGATGGGATATCACCAATACCTATATGAAAAATAATCCTTCAGTTACCCTGCAAGAATTAATGGCCAACCCTAACGCCAAAGACATCCTTGCTAAATCGAAGTATAAGGTTTTTTAAATTGCTCCTGTTCTAAACGCAGAAACGGCAGTAATTTTGAGTATTTTAAAGTTTATGGCATAAAAAAGGGAAGCTGAGCCTCCCTTTTTTATTTATTCAATGATATTATTAGAATCTCCAACGAGCATTTATGCCCCAACCGTCTGCATAACCACCACCATTTGTTATTGCAAACATTGGCTGATAATCAACACCTAGAGACAATGGAAAGTCAAAGCCATATTCAACACCTACTTCTCCTCCAAGGGCGAATCCAAAATTACTATTAGCAATAGCCATGGACGCTCCAATACCTGGATAAAACATAAAGCCATCTCCAAAAGCAAATTGCCAATCATAAATACCAGTTACACCAAACCCTCCATTAAAAAAGTTGGCATTTGCGTGTAATCTGTTTTCTCCAAGAGGCATTGCGAAATCAATAGCTGCAGAGTTTGCATTTGCAAACCTAAGTCCTATCTCGAACCCTTCTGTTTGTGCTTGTGCCTCATTTTGAGAAACAAAAAACATTACTCCTACAAGAGCAAAAATGGTTAATCCTTTTTTCATTGTAATTAAATTTAGTTTATCAATGGTTAAATATATTATGAGCCACAAATATACTCATATTTAAAACTTAATTTATCCGTTCGGAACTAACTCCTTCTCCAAAAATAAACCCATCTGGTTATTAATATAAACGAATGAAATAGTAACTTTTATGTTCATATGAATAATAGGATTTAACTTTACACACTTAAGTACTACATAATTATGAGAAAGAACATTGTTGCTGGTAATTGGAAATTAAATAATACAATGGAGGAAGGATTAAAACTTGCTTCCGAAATTACAAACATGATGAATGATGAAGTAAAAAGCGATGTTTCTGCTGTTTTGGGAACTCCTTTTATTCACCTATCTTCAATAAGTAAGCTTACAACCGGAAACTCAAATTTGCACGTTGCAGCCCAAGATTGCAGTACTCATGAATCTGGTGCTTATACTGGTGAAATATCTGTTAGTATGATTCAATCAACAGGGGCAAACCATATAATTATTGGCCATAGCGAACGTAGAGAATACCATAACGAAACCAACGAAGAACTTGCTACTAAAGTTGATTTAGCTCTAGAATCTGGATTAACTCCTATTTTTTGTTGTGGAGAATCATTAGATATTAGAGAATCGGGGAAACACGAAGCTTATGTAAGTTTACAACTAACCGAAAGTCTTTTTCATTTAACAGAAGAGCAAATGAGCAAAGTTGTAATTGCCTACGAACCCATTTGGGCCATTGGCACTGGCGTAACCGCTTCATCTGCACAAGCTCAAGAAATGCACAAAGCATTGCGAGCACATTTAGCCACTAAGTTTGGGCAAGCATTGGCCAACAACACCTCTATTTTGTATGGAGGAAGCTGTAAACCAAGCAATGCCAAAGAACTTTTTAGCCAGCCAGATATTGATGGTGGGCTTATTGGAGGAGCAGCCCTAAAATCTCGTGATTTTATAGATATAATTAAATCATTTTAAGAATTATGGTAAGAGGCCTAATTATAGTTGCGCTCGTATTTATTGGAATCTCTTCGTACGCTCAAGAAAGGCCATATTGCAGGCTTCAAGGAGCAGTTTTTGCCACTCCTACCAAGCAGGGTTCTGATTTTTGGGTATATGAAGAAGAATCAGAGGCTTTTGCTGACATGCTGGTTTTTGAGGAAGAAAATAAATTATATGCTGATCAGCCTGGCATATGGTATTTTGTGGATAACATTGGGCTTGCAGATTTTACAATTTACTTTACAAAAGAAAAAAGCGAAGCTGATTTTGTAGTGTATTTTACCGATTCAATCACTTTTGCTGGCTGCCAATAAATATGGACTACTTAGAATTTAAAATTTCGTGCAATACCGAGTTTACAGATATTTTAATAGCTGAGTTCTCAGCTATCGGTTTTGATACATTCCAAGAAACAGACACTGGGTTTATTACTTTTTGGGAAGAAGCCTTTGATAACGCTCTTCTTGCTGATATACAAAACAGATACGCAGAAATAGCACACTATAATTGCAACATTAAAGAAACCGAGAAACAAAATTGGAATAAGGAATGGGAGAAAAATTACGACCCCATTATTATTGATAAAACCTGTGTTGTAAAAGCACCATTCCATACCCAATTGCCTCCATACCCAATTGAACTTATTATCACACCTAAAATGAGTTTTGGCACCGGCCACCACGAAACTACGCATCTAATGCTAGCAGAAATGTTAACCCTAAACTTTAAAGGTAAAAAAGTAATGGATGCAGGAACAGGAACAGGCGTTTTAGCCATATTGGCTAAAAAACAAGGAGCTTCTACAGCATTTGCATTTGATATTGATGATTGGTGTGTTGAAAACACCATTGAAAATGCTGCAGTAAACAAAGTAGAAGTTGTAGCCACAAAGGCTTCTATAGAAGATCTAGAACTATCTGCAGATTATGATATTGTACTTGCTAATATTAATAAAAACATATTACTAAGCCAGATGGACTTTTATAAGCAAGCGCTAAAAAAGAGTGGAGAATTGCTTTTAAGCGGCTTTTATGAAACCGATCTAGAAGATATTAAAAAGAAGGCAAAAGAGGTAGGGCTTACATACCAGAACCATAACGTGCGCAATAATTGGACAATGGCTCGTTTTATATATTAGGTTCAAATCAAAATTAAATTAAAACCTTAAACTTTAATATATAATAATACCGAAGATCAAGTCTGAGTTTTATCATAAAAAGCAAGCATCTCACTTCTAATCTTCCTAAATTTCGTGGTTTAAAATAATGAAAAAACTCTTCATCATATCTATTCTTGCCATATTGGGATTTCAAGCCCGATCTCAAGAATTCGTATTCACCTATAAATTAGGTGTTTTTGGTGATGAAGTAAGAACTATTTTAAGCCAAACTAATAACGAAGAGGCTACTGCCATTGGCCAGTCATTTGCCATTGCTTGGAAAGATTACTCCCCAGAATTACAAGTAAAAATTACGAAGCAAACCAAACAATTAAAAGATCAAGGTGCAAAAACCAGAAGTTATTTAAAAGATTATTTTGGTGCCTTAGCGGCAGCAATTAATGATGAGCATGCCCCAGTAAAAACCCTTACTAGCTATTTACGCGTTTCTCAAAAAGTAATAGACGAGTACCCTTTAAAAAAATCTATCCTATACTTTAAAACGTCTCGTATATTTTTTGAAACAGGAGCATTATATCACACCAATGGGTATCAGTTATTTGCGCGAAATAGAAGCTTTGTTTTTGATTATGGTGTAGAAGAATTACCGCCAATTGAAGAAGATGCCAATGAGGAAAAGGACGATTTTGAAGATTGGAATGAGGAGGAAAATTACGATGATGAAGGCTGGGACAGCAATTGGGAAGATGATACAACGGATTATTATGACGAACCAATTAATGAAGTTTTACAGGAAGAAGTCTTAACTAGACCAATAATAGGGCCCGCGATAATTTTCGATAAAATAAATCTAGAAATAACCACTTCGTTTGATACAGCTATAATAAAAAACAGTAAAGGTTCTCTTCTTATTATGGAGCAAGTTTTTGTGGGTGAAAAAGGGACTTTCGATTGGGCCTCGGTTGGGCTTCCTGCAGACTCCGTATTTGTAAATTTTAAAGGATTTGAATTCGATATTACCCAAACCTTATTTTATGCAAAAGGTGCAAACCTTACCTATATCCCAATGATTGAAAACCCTATTCCTGGTGTTTTTGAATATAAACCGCAAGAATTCAAGGACCCCAATAAACTATCGTACCCAAGGTTTAAATCATTAAGTAATACCGTTAACGTTAAAAATTTAGGCGGGTCCGGTTTCTATTACCGTGGCGGATTTTCGTTAGCTGGCAAAAAGATCTTGAGCGAAGGCAAGTATAAAGGGTTAGCAGAAATTAGTGTAGAAGGATCCGGAGGCACCAAATACAAAGCAAAGTCATTTCGATTTGTATTTCAAGACTCCACAGTAACATCTAAGCTTGCCTCCATTGTGCTATACGATAAGTTTGATTCTATTTACCACCCAGCCGTACAAATTAACTATGCGATTAATACACAAGATCTAGAAATTACCCGAGAAAAGGGCCATTTTAAAAACACCCCTTATGTTGCCAGTATGTACGATATTAATTTTACAGCCGATATAATAAAGTGGCAATTAACACAAGATAGCCTCTTTGTTTCTACTCTTACTGCCCGTACCGAAATCCCCTTACTCATTCAATCGAACGAATATTACGACCGAAATATATTTAATGAGGTAGTTGGGCTTTATGATTATAACCCCTTAAAATTGGTGTTGGTTTATGCTAAAAAAGAAAACTCTGATACCTTTTACTCTGATGATTTAGCCGAAGCACGCCACCTAGATTCGCGTGTTTTAAAAGGAGCAATGATCGATTTAATGAGAAGAGGCTATATTAACTATAACACGCTATCGGGCGAAGTTACTCTAACCGAAAAAGCCAAGCATAAAGGCTTAGCACAACGTGGTAAATCAGATTATGATAACATCCTTTTGTTTTCTAAAACAAACAAAGGCTTTAATGGTGTCTTAGATTTAGCATCCCAAGAATTTCATTTTAATGGTGTAGAAAAGTTTTTTCTTTCCAAAATATTAGACGTTTCTGTAGATCCTGATAGCAGTAGAATTACCATAATGCCCAATAAAGATATTAAGTTTAACGGCAAGCTTGCAGCCGGTAATTTTGATTACGTAGGACACGAATTTATATTTAGATATGACAGCTTTTTAGTTGAAATGAACCAAATAGATTCCATTCAGTTTTACATTTTAGAGGAAGATAGTAGAGGAGGGAAAAGAAGAAAAGTTGACAACTCTCTTGCTGGAATTCCTAAGGAAGGCCTTGAAGTAAAAATTGATTCATCAGCAAATCAACCTGCTATAGACACAACTGCAACTACTGGTTTCGACCAATCAGAAGCACCTGCCATTGCAGCAAATAATCAACCGAAAAGCATGAACGCTATTAGCGGAACATCGGGTGTACTATATATAAGTAAGCCCAATAATAAAGCAGGTAAAGAAATCTTACCCAACTATCCTAAATTTAAAGGCGGTGGAACAGGCTCTGTTGTGTATTTTGATAGGCCAGAAATATTAGGAGGAGCCTATGATAAATCCATGTATTTTAAATTACCCCCTTTTGATTTGGATAGTTTAAGTGATAGCGATTTTTCCGCTATTCAATTTGCCGGAACATTTCATTCAAGTGGATGGTTTCCTGAATTTGCCGAAAAACTCCATATTATGAGCGATTATTCTCTTGGGTTTGAGCACAGTATTCCTCCCGAAGGGTATCAGTTATTTGGAGGTAATGGCCGATTGTATAACAGAATTTCTTTAGATAAGCGAGGGCTTGTAGGTAACGGGAAATTAGAGTTTTTAACCACTGTTTTAGAAAGTGAAGCCTTTATTTTCTATCCAGATTCTGTTGCAGCCAATGGATTTCAATACGAAATGCGCAACGAAGAATTTAATGGCGTTGTTTTTCCTCAAGCTTCTGCAGCTACTTATCACATGCAATGGCTGCCCAAGAAAGATAGTATGTACATTCAAAATATTGGGGATCCATTTAGGCTTTATAATGGTGATGGAACATTAGATGGCTCTTTAATTGTAACCAATAAAGGGGTAAAAGGTAGTGGAACATTACTTACCCACAATTCAGAAACATTATCAGATAATTATAGTTTGGGTGGCGAAAGCTATAAAGCAAGGCACTCGAGATTTAAAATAAATTCTAGCAACCCAGAAAAACCTGCCTTTTTTGGTAATAATGTACGGGTAAGTTTTGACTTAATTTCAAAAAAAGCTGAAATTAACCCAGAAGTTGCAGGGGATGCGGCAATCGAATTCCCATATGCTCAATTTAACACCTCTATTACGAGGGCAGTGTGGGATTTGGAAGGACAAAAAGTGTTTATGTCTAAACCAGAAAATATACCTATAGAAGATTCTTACTTTTACACCACCCGTGAAGATTTAGACTCGTTAGCATTTAACGCCACAGCAGCAGAATACGATATGCAAACGCTAGAGTTAAAAGTGAGCGGAATTCCTTTCATTATTGTTGCAGATTCTAAAATCACCCCCGAAAATGGAGAAGTATTAATATTGGAAGATGCTCGTATTGGCACCTTGCAAAATACCAACATTATTTCTGATACTTTAAATGAGTTTCATGAAATATATGATGCCACGGTAACCGTTATATCAAGAAATGAATTTGAAGGGCACGGAACCTATCGTTTTATTAATTCGGAGGAAGATACATTTGCCATACAATTA
>Ga0256845_1002053_pt1 | contig 15072 bp, 18 predicted proteins | sample RiftiametaG_FD_189101 | JGI IMG/M metagenome (GOLD analysis project Ga0256845, IMG submission 189101) | Tube worm associated microbial communities from hydrothermal vent at the East Pacific Rise, Pacific Ocean - Riftia | ecosystem: Host-associated > Annelida > Integument > Unclassified ...
GAGCAACTGCGTTCGGGTTAGTCAATTCATCAAGATAAGCTTGCGCCAACACCCGCGCCGCCTCAACCTTGATTTCGCAGCAAGCGCCAAGCGTCCTTCGTTTGGTCTTACCCCCAACTCTGGTTTGCACTATCCACGTCTCACGGGCTTTGCGCACCCTCCGCCCGAGTTGCGAAAGCACATCGTCCCAGACCACATAGTCGTCTTTCGGGACGGGCAGCACCTTCGCCGCGCATTTGGTATTTTGAGATTTCATAGACATCTTTAGCCTCCATTTCTGCTTCAGGAAAATTTCCACGCAGTTCCTTGGGTAACACCCAGGAAAAACGGGGAAGCAGGATGAAAACACCGTTCAATCGCCACTCAGGCTTACAGAACTTCTGATTATACCAGCCGATACAGCCGGTTATGAAATCTCCCTCTAACAATAAACCCGGCCATTTAGCCTCATTTTTCTCCACACGTTACGCAGCTCGGTAAACCGAGTGCAGGAGCCTTATGAATAAGGCGAAAGAGGCGATGGCTTGGAGTTTTATCCATAAGGTGGATAATCCGGCAATAACAACGGTATAGCAAGATTACAGATTGCGTGGCCAGAAATGGCCACTAGGGGTTACCCGTAGCGGGCTAAATTGGGCCACGGATGTGGACGGCTTGGCATTTCGTTTTTTGCGCGTGGTTTTTTTGCCATTCTAATCACCGCTCATAATCGCCAAGCTGTTTCTGCACGAACCTGCGGAGTTCTTCGTTTATGTCCTTGAGGCTGTAGTCATCATCGGGCTCTTTGGCCGGTTCCTCGCGGGGTTTGGGGCTGCGTTCTGGCTCCGGCTCCACCTCTGGCTTTGGTTCTTTCTCCGCGCGCTTCTCTTCTTCGGCCTTCAAAATCCGCTCGTTTCGCAACTCGGATTCCGTCTCGACATAGGCTTCCAGCGCGCTGATTTTCTCTCCGGTTTGGCTTGCGAGGCGCTCAGCGAGCTCATGCGGGTTATCCGTAATTAGCGTCACATCATCCCGCGCGCGGGACACGGCGACATAGAAGTTTTTCTGATCGGCAAGGCGTTCATAAGCCCCCATGGCGACGATGATCTTATCAACCGTGGCCCCCTGGAAATCGTGGGTGGTGAGGGCGTAGGCGTGGTCCATGCCCGCAGCGGCTAGCGAGGTCCAATCGAGATAGGCGAACTTGCCGCTGCCTAGTTTGATGCGCATTTCGAGGTCTGCGGTATGGGTGATTATTCCGGTTTCTCCGTTTGTAATGCCTTCGCGGCGATCCGGTATGCGGAACTTCACTTTGTCACCAGCAGCGAATTCGCGCTCGGCTTCTTCATAGACACTCACGGCTTGGCTGGCCTTGCTGTTTTGCGCAGGCGCAAAGGGGAAGGTTTTGTGGCTGGCGCGGTCCTTCAGGATGATGTGTTGGGCGCGGGTATAAACATCAATCACATCATAGAGTTTTCCCTTTACCAACCCTGCCGCAGGGACCGATTGATGGGGGATAATCACATCGCCGGTTTTGTAAGAGCGCGGATCTGCGGCTTCCACCCTTGTGAGGTGTAAGGGCGCGAGGGATTTGACCGTATAGCTTTCACCATCCAGCGTGCCGTCTTTGCGCAGCCCCGCCCGCACATGGGCATTGATCGCTGCGCGGGTGTGGTTGGTGGGGGTCACCAAGCCGATATGGTCGCGCTCATGGGGCAGGGCGGCGAGGTAGGTTTTGGCGGCTTGTTCGGCTATATCCTCGGATTGGATAATGCCCGAGCCAATGCGCTTAAAGGCGGCCTGCACCTCTCCGGCAATGGCGTGTTTTACCAGTGCCAAGCCACCTTTGCTTCTCTGGCGCTGGATATCATCCATTACGGCGGTGCGCATGCCTATCTTTTGCAACAGATCAAACGGCGTGCCGGCAGCGACCGCATCCAGCTGCTGCGCATCGCCCACCAAAATCACCCGCGCGATCTTTTGCGTTTCCGCTTGCTCAAACAGGGCCACCATTTGCTTGGTGGAGATCATCGAGGCTTCATCCACCACCAGAATGGTTTTATGTGGTTTGCTGTGCTGGTCCGCCGAGCGCTGGCGCAGCAGGCGGGCTTGCAGGGTTTCGACATGGGGCAGGGCGTCTGCTAATTGGGTAACTGCTTGATGCGAGGGCGCAAGGCCCTCCACCTGATACCCCGCCCGCGCCGCTTCTTTGGCCAGGTGGGCCAGCATGAAGGTTTTGCCGGTGCCCGCATAGCCTTGCACCCCGACAACACGCCCACGGCCTGTGAGGCCAACCCGAACGGCGTCCTTTTGGCCATCGGTGAGCGAGGTGTAGCTAAGGCGATTATCCAATGCGGTGGTGGGTTTGATGTTGGGTTGCCCCGTGCTGGTTTTATAGCCCTTCAGGGCCAGCGCGGGCTGGCGGGTTGCCATTCGGTATAGCCGTGTCATTTCCCGCTCGGTCTCAAGGGTTTTGCGATCAATAAACAGGGCTTCATGGCCATGCTTGTTGTTAACCGGAATAAGCCGCCCGTCTTGCTTGACCTCCTTCAGGGCTTGGGCGATTGCGACAAAGCCCGCACCATCGGCAAAGCGGTATACGCGGCTCTCAAAATCGGTTTGGGTAAACCGCACGGCGCGCTCGGATACATGCGCTATGGCTTTTGCAACGGTATCTCGGGCAATTTTAAGCTGCCTCGGATTAGCGCTCTCAGTCTTTGTCACCCCCGGCAGCCGTATGGCAGCGGTGCGGGTGGCTTGATCTCGAATATCGGCGATGCGGTCTTTGGTCAAGCCAAGCGCTTCGGTTTCCGCCAGCCACCCCGCTTGCAAGGCCTCCCGATCAACATTTCCCTGTTTGGCAGCCCGTGTTGCCAGTGCCGCTAGCTCGGCGTTCCTAGGCGTATCAGCCATGCCCCGCTCTTTAAGCGCCGCTTCCATCTCCGTCCGCCGTTTGGAAAACTGCTCTGTGAGGTCGGGCGGCACTTCCGTGATTTCTATCAAGCGCTCCTTTCCGACCCTTTTAACCGTATATCCTGCCTCATGCACCTGTTGGGCCAATTCATGCCGATATATCTCTGAGCCAAGCTTCTGGGCTTTGTAGAGCAGATCATTATGGATGGCCGTCATGCGGCCAGATGAATTCTCCACCATATTGGCAATCACCGCGTGGGTGTGGAGCTGCGGGTCAAGCAAGCGTGAGGTATCATGGCGAAACAATCCAGCAATGATTTTACCACCCGTTTCCACCTGCAAAGCCCCGGTTTTGTAAAACCGCGTTTGCACCAGCTTTTGCTCAACATAGGCCATTGTTGTTTTAACGGCTTTATCATGGGCCGCGATCAGGCGGTCATCCTCAAACACCAAGGCGGCAATGGAAACGGATTTTGGGGCAGAGAATGTAAGATCCAGCCCTGGCCGATGCTGCCGCTTCCCCTCCACCATCCGCCCCATAAGGCGGTCTGGTACCGGTCCTTCATTGCCAGGCTTAAAGACTTGTCCGTCTAACAGTTCCGCAAACAGGTTATCGTCAACACGGCCTTCCAGCCCCAGCTCCTCAGCGGCCTTGCCAAACCAATGAGCCGCCGCATCCTCCTCCTCGCTTCCCGCTGCGTAATACCCTTCCGTTTTATAATACCCCGAGGCCGCCGCCCCAGCGTTTACCGGCGATATACTCATCATGTTTGGAATTCCGAATGGCTTTATCCGGATGGCAATCTATCGAAAGCGCGGGCGTCATTATACTCGCTATATATGGGGTTACATATTTTGCGGATTTGGAAGGTGTGGTTGAAATTAGTTTGAAATAGTGCCGCTTAATGGCCAACAACGCCAAGATCATAATTGCATTGCAGGTTCAGCCAGAATGCCGATGAAGTGCCGAGATATTTGGATAGGCGAGTCGCCATATCTCTGGTCATATCCGTTTCCTGCCGCATAAGGCTCTTAATCCGTGAGGGAGGCACCTGAACAGCTTTTGCCAGTGCTTCGGCCGAAAGGTCCAGCTCAGCCATAAATTCTTCCTTTAGGGCCTCTCCAGGATGGACCGGATTCTGTAAAATAACCATTTGATCCTCCTAACGATTGGTCAAATATTTAGCTTCAAACGAGCTTTACAAATACTGATCTAAATCCATGCTTTGATGAAGCACGCGAATGACGGATATGCCAGATTCTGAAGTGCGGAAAAAGACGCGATGCCGCTTAATGACGTATTTCAGATACCCGTCCCGAATATCAACGGCGCGGCCTTGTCGGTTACCGCTGGCCAAGCCAATACAGGCATCCCTTATGCTGTCAATATAGTGCTCGACTTGGGTCAAGCCCCATTGTTCAGCAGTGTAATCCCAAATATCGTCTAAATCAGCTACCGCAGCTGGCGAAAAGGTCACATGGTTCACGTATCAGCCTGTGTATACGCCGCCCGTTTATGGGCCTTAAACGCTTCAAAATCAAGCGATTGGAGGGCTCCTGATTGCTCCCCCGCGATTAGAGCATCTTGCAGGGCTTTCACCTTGGCTTCATGCTCCTCCAGTAAACGCAAGCCCGCCCGCACAACATCGCTCGCGGATCTATACCGGCCCGTCTGAACCTGTGTGCCGATGAAGCTGGCGAAGTGATCGCCGAGCGACATAGATGTGTTTTTTGCCATGATAAGCCTCCTGAAGTAAGGGTATACCAATATTTGGTATCATGCAATGTCAGTTACATTCAAGCCAAAGAGGCACTCTGGATACGCTCGACAAAATAGCCTATACTGTACTTGAGGAACTTTCATGACCAGAAAAGAACAAAAAATCGCAGATGATAAAGTGCGTGCCGAGATCTATCGGTTGATTGAGGAAACCTGCAGAATCAACGATATTTGCAATAGGCGCAGGTGGTATGAGCCTGCACTAATTTCCGGCACAACGCTTGCCCTTCTTGCCATCGTGAAAGCATTGCTCTGATTTTAGCGTTCCATATAGTTTTTTAGTTGCGCGCAAGTCGCTTTAATGCAGTTTCTTCCGCGCGGGCAGCAATCAACCCGGAAGCCACGGCAAATTCCGCTTCAAGCGCCTCATATTCACGCTTATACTCAGGGGCTTTCTCCCACTCTTTGTTAACATCGTTAAAATCAACCATCTTGGCCCGATCCCATCCTGAGAGCATTCGAATGCGCCTGCAGATGCTCCGCGGCCTCTTCACGGCTTATTTTTCCCTGCCCAAGCTGCTCCATCATCTCGGCATGCTCATGGCCTTTGGCGGCTTGCAGTTCATAGCCGTTCTGTTCCAGAAAATCACTGGCCACATAAAATGCCGTGCGCTTGTTTCCATCGACAAAGGCGTGGTTGCGGGAAATGCCTTCAGCATAGCTGGCTGCCAGCTGAAACGTATCCGTTTCGCCGTAGGCATGCTGGTTTTGTGGGCGCGCAAGGGCGGATTCTAAAAGGGCAGCATCCCGTAAGCCATGTGAACCGCCGCCAATTTCGATCACACCCTCATGGATAAACTCGACCTGTTGTCGCGTGACCCATTTGGGTAGGATCATCGGTTCGCCAGCTCAATAAGTGTATTACGGTGACGCTCAAGGCCCCGAGAAATCCGCGCTTTGTCTGCATCTGAGATCCCCTCGGGAAGCCCTGTCAGGCGGCGATATTCATCCGCTGACAAAAGCACAAGGCGATCACGCTGGTGGCTTGTGATGATAACAGGCTCGCTCATTGCCGCATCGCTGAAAGCACCGATGTTGTTTTTAAATTCTGTTGCTGAAACACGTGTCATAGCCAGCTCCTTTTCTGCCCGCCATTATATGGCTAAAATAGCCATTTTGTCCATATATGTTTTTTGCCATAAATTTGCACATCGAGCCAGCTCAGCCTTGTCCGTAAGGGGATCGCTCACCGGACAGTTTTGAGCAAAATCTCTAGCTCTGCAAAACAAGCGTTAAGCATGTCTCATATAGATGGTACGGAAAGATTTGCAAAAGAGGCCCCCTATACGTACAATGATCTCATGAAAACAACACTCATCGGATACGCTCGTTGCTCCACCGACAAACAGGCCCCATCGCAAGGTTTGTGCATAAAATCTCGGTAAGGTCGTACGAAGCGGGAACATTTTTGTATAATGTTCATCGGACCCACTTTCTCGTCGAGGAAACGTGCAAAGGTCGTGAATTTGTGCGCTGATCGGCACCAGAATACCAGTCGTAATCGCCCGTCAGGATGATGTTCTCCCAGCCTTGAGGCGACGCGTGTTTTAAAAGACTGGGGTCAGGAATTTGCCCCTGCAGCCGGAGATGATCGGTTGCCTTTTCCATATACATTGTGTTCCAGAACGTGATGGCAGCAATGACCAGCTTGAGGGCCATGGCCCGTTTTTGTTGAGCCGCATCAGATCGATCATGGATACGTCCCTGAGAATGGGCAAACACGGCCTTGGCCAAGGTGTACCACGCTTCTCCCTTATTTAAACCCGCCTGACATTCTTTGCGCAGGGTTGGGTTTTCGATCCAGTCCAGCATGAACAGGGTGCGCTCAACCCGGCCGATCTCTCCCAGTGCCAGATGAAGGCGGTTTTGCTGCCGATAGGCCCCTAACATATGCAAAATTGGCATTGCTATCATTTATTTTTTAAGGACTCCCAGATATTTCGCTTAAGTTGAAATATTTTTGTGTCTCTTTGAACTCCCTTTACAAGCAAATGGCGGTGAATGGTTGCTGAATGCGTGAAGAAGAATTTTGCGGACAACTTTGCAGACGCAATGTTACGCGCATCGCATCGCCATTCGCAAATTTTGCAATCAAATTGTATGAAGACAGCCTCTATCAACAAGCTGATCGCTTGTTTCCCAAGTGGATGTCCGGTCGCTTTTGCGCCAAAAACAACATAACCAATTTCAAGACTGCGACACTTTGGATCAGCATGCATCAGGCTAACTTTGCCAAGGATGACTCCAGAGGTTTTCTCAACAATAATATATGCCGCAAAAGCGGTATGGGACAAAAAATGCCACAGATGTAATTTATACATATCTAAGGTTTCGAATGGTCCGTCGCGTAGGTATCGCCATTTATTATCGTCCTGAAATAAAGCAAACAGCGATGCCGCGTGTCGCGCGGGATCGAGTGGGACCAAATTAATATCAGTCCCGTATATTTCGACCGACGCAAGGGTATGATTAGGCCACAGATTGCACATCTGATTTGCCTGTCTCCGACCTCATCAAGAATTGTGTAAAACGATTAGGTTGATAGTCGTAGTGCATTTGGTGGGGAAGCCCGTCTAATGCAGCAAGCACTGCAGTTGCGATGGCAGGTGCTTGCGCAAAGCCGCCGGTGTTGTGTCCGCCGGTTATGATGCACTTGTTGCCACTGTTTGTTTCTAGAATCTCGAACAACCCAAGGCTGGTCGAGGTCCATGGACGCACACAATATTTAAGGCTGTCGCGTACGGAATCGCTGTCGACAAGACTTTGGTAAAGTTCTGGAAAATACTGCTTGGCCGTGTCGATTACGCCATCATACATTTTTTCCAAAAGCTCAGTGTCGATGTTTGTGGCATCAAAGCCGGTAAAGCCATAGCCGGACCCAATGATGATCGCGGGGTTGCCATTCTCATCTGTGGAAATAGTAACATTGGAATCCTCAACGATATGCCCTTTACGAGCCAGTTTGAGTGAATTGTTCAATCCGTTTTTTGTGCAAGGCAATGTTAGCCAAGCACCCAGAACACCACAAATTTTATCGCTGGACGCCGTAGTTTTAAGCATATTATTGGCATAACAACCTGGCGAAATAACCAGATTATCGGCGGTAAATTCAGTGTCACTAGAAACCAGATGTGTAACCTGACCCGTCGCATCCTGACGCATAGTGTCAATCGATGTATCCCATTGAAATTCCGTGCCAAGATTTTGCAGCCTTTCAATTAGGCCGTCAATAAAATCATGGATCTTGAGTGTGAATCCATGAACGTAAATACCCCCGGCTATGCGCCCATTTTTAATAGCACTGCTGAGGGATGGTTGAGCATTGGCAATCTCTTCCGGCGTAACAACTTTGATGGTGGCATCAATACGGCTCTGGCGTTCGATAGCCGCCTCATAGTTCACTTGATCAGCATATAATCGCAGAATCATATTTTTATGCAGACTACTATCAAATAACTTGGTGTCAGCGCTAATCCATTCCTGCCAGTGCACCCAGCTTTCAGCATTTAGCGCAAAGATGTCTTCATTGAATTGATCGGCCAACCAAACTGGCACCGACTGGAATTCATCAATCCAGTTCAATTCTTGTGCAGTTAACGCACTATCGCCAAAAATATTCCATCCCATTTCTGTGATGTCTTTTGAAAACAGGCTATTCATATCGTCGTGAACAGTTCGACAATTATAGTTATCCATTTCTGACAAAGTAAACATGCGCGCATTGCCGCCGCCGCTGCTGCACCCGTAATTGTTCCATGTCGCTTTCGATCGTGGATCCGGCTTTGCATCAATCATTCTGACGGAGTAGCCTTTACTCGCAATGATATAAGCTGAGACCAAGTTGACAATCCCGCAGCCGACAAAGGTAACCGCTTTGCTTTTTGCAGGGGAATACGTTTCGCATTTGATCAGATCTTGCTTGAGTGATCTTTCGATCGTCTTCATGCCAGATATAAACCCGCAAGTTCCATCTGTTGTCACTGAATGGATCAGCTTGATTCCCGCTCGCATGGCCATTGCTTGTTGGGCGTTGGTTGGATGACGTGAATTTATAAGAACGATTGTAAGAGGCCAGTTTCTGACTTTACATTCATTTAAAAAGGATTCGGTAAAGAACCACTCATCTGCGATGATTGCTTCAATTCCATCACTGAAAACGACGCGAGACAAGGCGCGACCACCTTTTTCTGCGATATCTGGTCGATAAAGGACATTTCCATCAATAATAGCCGCTGCAGTGAGGGCATCAAGAGTTTCAAAGATTGCGATACGCATGGCAGGTTCCTGTCAGTTGTGATATAAGATTTCGGATACAAAATTTGCTTGGCTAACCAATTGGGATTATCAAATTATAACAACGTAGATTGCGGTTCCAACCAAAAGGGCTGCCATAGAGTAATTGAAGATTTTAAGACCGCGTGCATTTGACAAAAATCTTCCAATCCCGACGCCAAATATTGCCCAAGTCGATGCAGACACAATATTGACTGATAAGCAGACGGTAAAAATTGCAACGCCAGCACCAAGCGGTGATGTTCCGGCAGGTAAGAAAATAGTTGCAGTCGTCGTTGCCTTCACCCACGCTTTTGGGTTGATAAATTGGAACAACGCCGCTTCGCTCATTGTAAGCGGCTTTTGAGGAACCGAGGCTTCTTTGAACTTTGCCCCGATCAGCTTTAACGCAAGATAAATCAGATACGCGGCACCCACCCATTGCAGTATGTTTTGGATCACAGGGTAAAGGATAAAAATAACCCCAAGCCCAATACACAAAAGAAATGTCTGTACAGCACATCCTAGCCCAATGCCCGCAATATGAGGGATGGTGCGTTTAAAACCAAAATTGGCGCCCGATACTGTCAGCATGACATTGTTGGGTCCGGGTGTGATGGACAAGGTCCAGTAATATACCGCGAGCGCGATAAAAGAGATGCCAAAAAGTACCATGATAGTATCCTGAAAATTGAAAGTAAGGGGTGCGCTGCCTTAAGAAAGGCTGGCGCAAAAAGTTTGAATGCGATCGCAAGCGATCTCGATTGCTTTGGTCGAGGTTGCGTATGATAGTCTGAAGTTTCCAGACTGCCCGAACGCGCTACCGTGAACTGCTGCCACGTGTTGCTCGGCCAGTAGTGCCTTTACAAATGTCTCGTCATCAACAAGGCGACAGCCTGCAGGTGTTGTTTTTCCGATGAGATTTTGGCACGAAGGAAAGACATAAAATGCCCCCTCTGGCAAAGGACAGGTCAGGCCATGAATTTGATTAAGTCGAGAGACAACCAGTCTGCGACGAGCATCGAAACTTGCCCTGAACTGATCCAGATGATCTTGTGGACCATCCAGCGCAGCGACCGCCGCCCATTGCGCGATTGAGCATGTGCCGGATGTTTGCTGTCCTTGCAAAAGAACCATTGCATCAATCAACGCTTTTGGTCCGCCAGCATAGCCGATACGCCAGCCGGTCATTGCATAGGCTTTGGAAACGCCATTTAAAGTCAGTGTTCGATCATAAAGCTTTGGCTCGATCTGAGCGGGTGTTGTAAAGACAAAATCATCATAGACCAGATGTTCATACATATCGTCGGTCAAAATCATGACATCTGGAAAATCAACCAAAACGTCAGTGAGCGCTTGTAATTCTTCGCGGGTATAGGCAGCCCCAGACGGATTTGAGGGTGAGTTTAGGAAAACCCAGCGTGTTTTTGCTGTTATCGCTTCTCGCAGATCTTTTGCTTGCAGCTTAAAATTATGCTCCATCGTCGTTGGCAATGTGACGGGCGTCCCGCCGCATAAGCTCACCATTTCGGGATAGGACACCCAATACGGGCAGGGGATGATAACCTCATCTCCTGGATCTAATGTTGCCCTTAGCGCATGATAAATGACATGTTTCGCGCCGGTACAGACAATAATCTGGTTCGCGGCATAAACCAGACCATTCTCGCGCTCAAATTTCCTGCAAATTGCGTCGCGAAGCTCCGGAATGCCAGCGACGGTTGTGTATTTGGTTTCACCGCGATTGATTGCCGCAATCGCGGCGGCCTTGATATGATCCGGTGTGTCAAAATCAGGCTCACCTGTTGACATGGAGATCACATCCACACCTGCGGATTTCAGCTCCCGGGCCTTTTGAGTGATCGCAATTGTCTCGGATGGACGCAAGGTTGAGATTGCTGATGACAGCTTCATCTTGGTATACCTTTAGTAGGGGTTATTATTCAACGATTTCAGGGCAGAGTGGAATGGTTTTTAGTGACGCTACATACGCTGGGGGCAGCACATCCTGACCATCGAGAAGATATGCCATATATCCGCTGCGGGGTTGTAAGTTATTGCCAAGATTATTGTGCGCAATGTAAGTTACAGCATCGATCATCTTGCCGTTATCAACATCATAAACAGAGACCCGCAAACGCTCATATTGACCAAGGGCGACATTTTCATATTTATCGAGAATGCGAAGACCAGCTTCGGGTATTTCGTTCAATGTGCCATATATTGTTGCAGTTGGATGTTTTTCGATATTACAAGCACCGGCACCGATAAAATATGCGGACGGTTTATTGAATTTTAGTTGATACCCATCCAAACGGCCAAGACGTCGCGACAATAACGCGCATCCCTCGGGTTTTAGCCGCTCAGTTTCGAGCCGTGTTTGACTTAAGTTCGACCCATATGCAAAATAATATGCCATTCGAAATGCCTCTTTTGAAAACAAATAAACGGGATTTCTATTCGGCTAATTCGAAGCAAATTTTCTGCGCACCTTTGCGCATCGTTAAATCCCCCAATGCTTCGAGGTTTTCTGCGCCAGATGTAATCGTGATAAAGTGGTTGCCAGCTAAGGGCCCAACTTTGCTCATAAAATGGGCCGCACCATACGCCAGCATGATTTCGGTTTCGCTGATACCACCGGGATACAGAATGAATTGTCCCGGGCTAGGATAGCTGGTCGGGTTTTCATGACCCACCCCAAAATCCATATCTCCGAGAGGCGACCAAACACATTCACCGCTCCATTTGACATGCATCACCTCGGTGACAAATGGCAGAGATTTGGCAAACGCAGCGCAAGTAAGTGGAGCACGTTCACGCTCAAGACGCGCGTCAAATTCATAAGGCCCTGCGGTTATTTTTAGGTTTGTCATCGCGCTCTCTTTTTTTCGGGCATCGCCCAACAAACTAATGTGCTCTCCAACTTCAATTAAAAGCAGTTAACACTTGATTTTTACTACCTACGCGCTACTCAAGAATCTGAATAGCGATTTATTTTAGGTTTAAAATGAGAAAAACTCGCATTAAAAAACGATCTATTTTACCTTTGAATGCTTTGCGCTCTTTTGAATCCGCCGCGCGTTTAGGGGGGCAGAATGCTGCTGCCCATGAACTTTTAGTGACCTCTGGTGCAGTCAGCCACCAGATCGGAAATTTAGAAGATTTTCTTGGCGTTGAATTGTTTTCTGGATCAAACCGCACCCCGGAATTAACATTGACCGGTAAGCGGTTATTAGGGGAACTCACCCCGGCATTTGATCAGATTGATACGGCGATACGGAGCGCTTTGGACCAAAATGAAAATACTCTGCATGTGCGTTGTTACAGCACATTTGCCCTTATGTGCCTTATCCCACGCCTGTCGCGCTTTAAAGAGATTCATCCTGACATTAAGATTCAACTAACAACCGATTCATATAATGTGAATTCAGTAAGTCCGGACCATGAACTTGTTATTCTTCTGGTTGATGATGCTGGTTTGAAATCAACAGATGTTGTTTTAATGCGAGAGCAATTAGGCTTTGTGATCGCAGCTGATTTGATTGAAGTTGGTGCGAAAGTAACCCCCGAGCTTTTGAGAAAAGTGCCAAAAATCGAAACAGATACCCGGATTGACGCTTGGCCCGTGTGGCTTAATTTGATGGGGGCGTCGTTTGAAAGTATGACATTTGATACGGCATTAACTTATGAACATTTTTCTTTTACCATCGAAGCAGTTACCAACGGCTTAGGCGGATGTGTTACGCCATACCATCTGGTTTCAGATCGGCTTCAAGATGGCAATATCGTCGCCCCGTTTGGGTTTGTTGAAAGCAGGCGGACTTACATCATCCGACCCCTCAGATCCCCCACCCAAAGATCCGAGGCTTTCTGTGAATGGCTTAAAATGGCGCTTTATTTACCAATTAAATTGGCGGATTAAGCCACAGTAAAAACTCTATAAAGCGCATATACACTGATGTTCTAACGCGGATTATAGATACCCATCATGCTTTACCGTTGGCACAAGTTTTTGTGCGTCGGTCATGGGCGCCTTTTTCTTCGTAAAAAGAGGTGTTGCCAAAATATTGGCCAGGAATAGCGATTTAGAAAGAAATAGTATCGAGTTTTACTCATAACACGGGGCTGGGGGCCCAAACAACAATAAGATGGATTTGCAATTTTTGCAGTGTCTCATAAACTACACCCAAACGATACATCTGGATGTTACATACGCTGCCAGTCACTTTTGGGTAGTAAAACACCAAATGTTACGATAAACATTCAATACCACCCTATTATTACGGAAACACTATGGCCTGCATCGGATATGCCCGCGTTAGCACCACAGATCAGGATTTGGATATCCAGATTGCAAAGCTAAAAGCTGCGGGCTGCGAGATTGTGCGCTCTGAAACAGGCACTGGTGCTTCGCGGATCGGTCGGGCCGAATTGGAAACGGTTTTGCAGTTTGTACGGACGGGTGATGAGCTAGTCGTTCACCGTCTTGATCGCCTCGGCCGTTCTACCCGCGACGTTCTAAACTTGGTGCATGAGCTGGAGACCAAAGGCGCTTCTCTGCGCATTTTGGAACCAGACATTACAACAGCAGGTGATATGGGCCGCATGGTGATCACAGTTTTGGGCATGGTGGCCGACATGGAGCTGAAATTCATCAAAGACCGTCAGCGCGCTGGGATCGAAGCCGCAAAAAGCAAGGGCGTATATAAAGGGCGGAAAAAGTCTGTTGATGAAGCTGAAATCCGAAAACTAGTCAGCGAAGGGATCAGCAAGGCACAAATTGCCCGTAATCTTGGTGTATCACGAATGACTGTCTATCGAGCACTGCAATAAACATCGCAGAAATAAAAATCAGATCACATTTGTTCTACTTTTGTGCTTTCAACTGGCCAAATATGCAGCTTCGGGCCAGTTAGGCCTGGTAAAGATGAATACCTTCCCACCCCATCGCGACCTGAATAATCCCGTGCAGCTCGCGCAGTGTCATCGACGAAGGAACAAGAACCCTCCGCCAAATCGTTGGGCTGATCCCGAGAAGGCGAATTTTGAGCTGAAAGATATTGGGAAGTTCTGACATCCAAAATCCTTGCCAGATTTAAGCATACAAAGCAATTGCCCCACGCTTTGGGGTCCCCCCCTATCTCTCCCTTTCCCAGCCTTTACTTATACTGCGGCCCATGGCTTTGATCTCCTCAAAACTTTTCGCGATATCCTCTTTCTCCGCCTCCGCCCTCTCCCGCTCTTCGACGACCTTGTTCACGGCCTTCAGCTCTGAGAGATCTGCCCCCTGCAACCTCTCTCTCAACCCCACAACCCCGCGCTCGGCCAAATCCTTGACCTGTGCGACCACCTCCCCAAACCCCGCGCGCAATTCAGCCACCACCCCCTGAACCACCTCCAACCGCTCATATGCCGCCCGCCATAAATCCCCCGCCACGGTTTTAACGCCCCGTCGCTCCATGCCCCATGCCTTCCAACCAATGTCCGGCAAAGGATCCCGATTAAGCGCTACAGCCTCAATCGCCAGCTCCCGCGCGGCCTTGTCATTCCCTTCCGCAAGCGCCTGGTCCTTGAGCACCAGCTTTTCCTCCCGCTGCGCTTCCAGAGACCGGTGATCTACCTCAGGAACCGCTTCCAGCTCCCGTAAATACCCATTCACATGCTCAGCCCAATCCTCGCGCCATTCTTCCAACAGCGCCTTACTGTTCCAAGACCTGTCCTTGCCGCCAAACCCCTCCGCGTCCAAACTGCGGGTGGTCAGCATGATATGCGCATGATGATTACGCTGGTCTCCCTCTTTGCCAGGCGCATGAATAGCAATATCCGCAATCATGCCCCGATCTACAAACGCCTCTTTGGCAAACCCCCGCACTAACTCAAGCCGCTCTTTATCGGAGACCTCGTGAGGAAGCGCCACAACGACCTCACGCGCCAGCTGAGCGTCCTTACGCTTTTCCACCGCCTCAACCGCATTCCAGAGAGACTCGCGCTTCCTGAGCCATTCTGGGGCACCTGAGGGCAGTATAACCTCTGTGTGTAAAACCCCTGAGCGCCGCACGTAATCATGTTCCAAACCTTGGCGCTGATCCACCAGCTGCTCGGCAGCGCGATAGGCGGCGGCAGCGACC
>Ga0256845_1002054_pt1 | contig 15070 bp, 8 predicted proteins | sample RiftiametaG_FD_189101 | JGI IMG/M metagenome (GOLD analysis project Ga0256845, IMG submission 189101) | Tube worm associated microbial communities from hydrothermal vent at the East Pacific Rise, Pacific Ocean - Riftia | ecosystem: Host-associated > Annelida > Integument > Unclassified ...
GCACCGCTTTGTCAATCTGTTCATATTCCCGCAGGGTCTGGGCTTTGCGAACGAATTCTTTGGCCTCCTCCAGGGAAAACGTTTTGGTGGAGCGGTTTTTGACTTCACCGATCAGCGAATATGCCTGCTCTGAGTCAGCTCTGAGCTTGTCGAAGGAGCCTGCCGAAGGAGCCTGCGCAAAAATGTCAATCCAAATATCGTGATGATCCGGACGGGCGGTTTTATAGGACCAGACGCGCTCATATTCCACAAACTGAAAATCCGGCGGCAGGTTGTGCGTGATCGAACGAAACAGCTCTTGCTGCCGATGCGCGTGCAGCCGCAGTTGATTGATAATTGCAAATTCCGCCAGCAAGCCCTTGCTCTGATTATAGCGCCCCAGCAAACGGCGATAATCGGCTTTCGCTTGCTCATACAACGCTTTGTATTCGTTGGTAATTTCCTGCGGATCAAAGGCCTGAATATCCTCAGCGTACACCCCCCGAAACACTTTGTCAAAAATATTATCCTGTACGCCCCGATAATAAAAATTGCTCCGGCCCTGCTCAATTAAATCGCTTTTGACAAGAGCATGGAGTTTCTGCTCAAGTTCGAAATCTGTCATATCAAGCCCTAACGTTTCCTGCAATTCTTTTCGGGAAATTTCCTGGCCCCGATGTTGACTCAGATACAACACGATATTTTTTGCGTTGTGTTCATTGACCTTATAGAATACTTTTCCGATGTATTCCATCCACACCCCGCGAATGTTTCCCCGGGTATTCAGGGTTTCATATTCCAGCACCTTGACCAGACCTTCGGGCGTGGTCAAATCTTTATCCGGCGCATAAGAGTGAAACACGGCGCTGACGTAAAACGGGTTCCCCTCGCACACCTGCGCCATGGCATACGCGACTTCTTCTGTCACCGAAACATCAAGGAGTTGAGCATATTTATAGATCATCTCAACCGTTTCCTCTTCCGGCATATTTTCAAGCTCATACTGTTTGAAACGGCTCGGCAGCATCGTGTGTAAAATATGCACCAGCCAACCGATCCAACTGCCTGAAATCAGCAGCGGAGCATTGCGATACTCGGCCGTACTCATATAGCCGGCAGCGAAATCATCCATCACCTGTGTGCCGTTTTTATCACGGTAGATTTCACTATTGAGATACTGGAACTCATCGATCATCTGCACAATGCGCTCATTGCGTCTGGTAGCCAGCCTGAGGGGAGAGTCTCTGACCATTAGCCAGATTTCATCCACGCTCTCCCGGTTAAAGGCCATTTCGACCCCTCGTATATCTCCGCTGAGATAGCCTAAACCTTCTTGCTGGGCAATGGTTATCGCTGCGGCAAAACTGCCTTTCATCTCGTTGGGCGGATCGATATATTCCGGCTTTCTGGTTTTAAACGCAATGTATTGATAAATAAAACTCAGGAAAAAATCTTTGCAGAATACAAGCGCCCATCGTTTTCCCTCTCTGACTTCATAATAAAATGGGATCACGCCGTCATTCTGCTCAAAGGTCAGATTATACAGGCGTTGCATGAGCGCGGTTTTCCCTGTCTTACGCCGTGAGAGGATCGCCGTGCTCATCGAAATTTCCTTTTTAATCCCCTCAATCCATTTCAGGAAAAACGCCAGTTCTCTTTTCCGGCCTGTAAAAATATCCGGATTGCCGATTTTTTCTTTGAGATACACGTTCATAAGTCGTTACACCCAGCCAATAGCCACGACGGAAACCAGAACCCCGTCAATCGCGTTTTCCCCCGATAGTTTTGCAAGTATCGTCTCATCTTCCACCGGAATAAACACCGCCAATGTCACGGCCTCAACGCCCAAACTTTTGGCATACCGGGCTGCCTGAACGCGATCCTTTTTATTTTGATACAGCCCCGCAAAACTCTTCACCTCGATAATCCCCTGTTGGCTCCCGCATTTCACGTGAATATCCACTTTCCCGTTCCCGGTCGGAAACTCCGGACTGACCACACATTGGCGGCCAACAGCCTCTTGCAACCAGGCATACAGGTGAAAATGCCCCACCGCTTCTGTCAGGTGTAAATCCGTCCGACGACGCGGCTGGTCTTTCCAGGGGTTGATACCTTTGGCTTTGAGGCGAGCCAAATAGTCCTTATAGCGTTGGATCAGGGCCGAGACGTTGAGCCGTGTCCCGTGAAACACCTCCGCTAAATCATCCAACGGTTCCAGAGCCAGAATGGGGGAATGGCTCTCAAACAGATCATAGGTCAACGCATTGTAAATCCGAAGTTGGATAAACGGTGAGGAAAAACGGCACATACTCTCAGGAAGTCCGGCGACTGATTCCACCATTTCCTCATCAATCAGTCCATGCAGATACATGTAGTTACACCAATCAGCATCTAAGGAAAATCTGGCATCCGCTCTTGAAAATAACTCTAACACATGTTGACGATACTCGGTTTTGGCTTTTTTAATAATGTTCAGGACTGTGTTGTTGAATTCGGCATAACAGGCGCGGCTATACACATAGTCCCATGTATGCCTGTCAATCACGCGGTCTTTGCCGGGGTTATACTTTTCGGTGAGTAATTCCCCAAACCATGAGACCAACCCCGGTTGTCCATGGGTCACGGTATATACGCTGTCAACCACCTCAGACACAATCGGTTGCCCGCTTTCCTCCTGATACTGCTGAAATAAGTCCCTGACCTCCTCGACAGTCAAGTTCGGCACGTGCAGCGAGCGTTGGATATTAAAGGGCGATCCCCGCTCACTCTCAATGCCGAGTACGGCCCGAACTCCGACCAACGCCAACCCATGCAGCCAGTTGGTCTCTCGCCTCAAATGTAATTCCCGAAACTGGGCTACCATGAGGTCTATTAATGCTGAGGGAATGGTGTCAACCTCATCGATGAATAAAATCAGGGGACGATCCCAGAGACCGCCATCTTTCGAGAAGAGCTTGTAAAAATCTCGCCAATCTTCTATGACTGGTTTCCCAGGCAATTCATCCTGAAGAATTGCGCGAAAAGCGCGGGGCAAGTCAAACGTTCCTGAGCCTTCCGGAGGCACATCGTCCATTCCTCGTAATCGGCCCAAAGAAAAATCATACACCACAAACTGTTCCTCATAGCGCGTGGTAATGTCCTGCCGGCTCTGACGCATCAACCACGTTTTGCCTGTCTGCCTCGGAGCCCAGATGGTGAAATAATGTCCTCCTTTTTCAGGATGCCCAATGAGTTGGGCAGTACACTGCTCAACTAACGTACGACGGGCGACGCAAAAATGCTGCTCACAATCTACGGGGCCATACGAATGAAACCGTCTCATCTTTTCTTCCTCCCACCAAAGCTCCACGCGATCACGGGTTTACAACTGAATGCGCCCGATAATGGTCGATCCGCCTTTGACTTTATCGTTCAAATGAACAGACAAGACTGTCTCCCTCGGCAAAAAAAGATCGACCCGCGAACCAAACCGAATTAAGCCAAAACGCTCACCTTTTTCAAAATCCATGCCTGGTTTGGCATAGCACACAATCCGCCGCGCAATCAGACCGGCAATCTGCTTGACAAGAATTCTGACGGTTTTCCCGTTAATGGCTTGTGAAAGGATAATCGAATTTTGTTCATTGAGCAACGAGGCTTTCTCTTCAAACGCAGCCAGAAATTTTCCGGGATTATAGACCACCTGTTCCACAGTCCCTGAAATTGGAGAACGATTGATGTGAACGTTAAACACCGACATAAAAATACTCACTTGCAGATACGCTTCATCCCCTAACGGCGGATAAGCCGTCTCTTTGATCACGATAATTTTGCCATCTGCCGGGGAAACAATCACCTGTTTGTCCTGGGGGATTTCCCGGTCAGGATCACGGAAAAATCCGGCAATGCAGAATGTGAGGATGGCACATATCCAAAACCAGACCCCAAAACGGGTTTGGGAAGAACAGAAGAAGAATGCCTATCAGGATCGGGATGAGGAGAAAAGGAATAGCTTCTTTTGCAATTGGAATTCTCATACGAGTTACGAGTTGTGAGTTACGAGTTGTGAGTCACGGAATCGTACTCGCAACCCCGCAACTCGTCATCCCACACTTATTACAACGCCGGTGGCTCCAAGACCGCTCCGTGAGCGGCACTTGTCACAAGGCGTTCATAGCGAGAGAGCCAACCCCGGCTGAATTTCGGAGCCGGCCGTTTCCATTCGGCTTGACGTTTTTCCATTTCCCCGTTGTCGATTAACAGATCAACCGTCCGCGCCGGAATGTCAATTTTAATCTGGTCTCCATCTTTTACGAGGGCAATGGCTCCACCTTCCGCCGCTTCCGGCGACACATGACCAATGCTCAAATTTCGCGTACCGCCGGAGAAACGGCCATCGGTTATAATCGCGATTTTGTCGCCAAGTCCCGACCCGGTCACTGCGGCTGTCAACGACAACGATTCCCGCATTCCAGGCCCGCCTTTCGGACCTTCATACCGGACGATCAGAATGTCTTTTTCCACGACTCTGCCATCCATCAAATATTTCATGGCATCATCTTCATGGTTAAACACCCGCGCTGTTCCGGTAAATTGCATCATCTCCGGCACAACGGCTCCACTTTTCACGACTGCGCCGTCAGGGCACAGAGAACCGTGTAACACCGCAATCCCCCCTTCTCTGTTGATCGGTTTTTCCAGAGAGTGCACCACAACCGGGTCGCCAGGCAGGGTCGTTTCGAGCAATTCGTTCAGGGAACTGCCACACACAGACAATGTGTCTTGATTTAACAGCGATTCCAGGCTTTTGAGCACTGCCGGGATCCCCCCGGCCCATTCCAAATCTTCCATCATCAATTGTCCGCCTGGGCGTAATGAGCAGATTTGAGGCGTTTCCCGGCTTAAACGGTCGAAATCAGCAATCGTGATGTCAACTTCCGCCGCGTGGGCGATGGCCGGAATGTGTAAGGTCGTATTGGTTGACCCCCCTAACGCCATATCAACGCGAATTGCGTTTTCAAGGGATTTTTTGGTGACAATCTGACGGCTGGTCACACCTTCCCTGACAAGACCGACAATCCGTTCTCCTGCCATTTGAGCAATCCGGTCTTTTTTGGCTAACCCGGCTAATGCGGTTCCTGAACCCGGCAGACTTAATCCCATGGCTTCGGTCAGGCAGGCCATGGTATTGGCGGTGTACAACCCCTGGCATGAGCCTTGCCCTGGACAGGCTTCAATTTCAAGTTCCTGCGCATCTTCCTGGCTCAATTTTCCGGCCTGACATAACCCGACCGCTTCAAATGTATCGCGCACTAAAGATAATTTCCGTCCACTATGATGTCCCGACAGCATGGGACCAGCGGTGACGACAATTGAGGGAATGTCTACACGACAACACGCCATAATCATGCCCGGTGTAATTTTGTCACAATTCGTTAAGAGCACCAGGCCGTCAAGCTGGTGGGCTTGCACGATTGATTCGATCATGTCGGCGATTAATTCACGTGAAGGCAGGGAATAGTGCATGCCGGAATGCCCCATTGCAATCCCGTCACAAATGCCGGGAACGGAGAACAGAAAGGGGACGCCACCACCAGCATTGACCCCCCATTCAATCTTTCGCTCCAGGCTTCTCATTCCGATATGACCTGGAATGAGGTCTGTAAAACTTGAGCACACTCCAATAAACGGCTTTTTCATCTGTTCCGGTCTTACCCCAGTGGCGTACAATAACGCGCGGTTGGGCATTCGTTCAAGACCTTCTGTTGTCTGATCACTACGCATGGTCATTTTACTTTGCTAAGAGAGCGCAATTGTCATTCCACCTCTTTGGCTTCCTGTTTCATCCATACCAACGGGCCTTCTTTTTCAGTGATACCAGATCAGGCCTCTCATGTCCACAGGCGTGAATTCGGGGCAAGCGAACCCTATATTGCAATGTTTATTGTAACTTTTCAGATGATGGCTGTCACTCACTTCACAGTTCTTTCCGCTCTGTCCGATTTGTCAAGATTAATTTTATGCTCGTCGTGCAACGCCAAGCTCAACGTATTTATATTGCCATATTTTGGACATAACAAGCACTTATTAGCGATAAGGAGGGGTAAAAAATGAAACCCAACTGCCATTCATAACATCTGAGGGCTGGCTGGATGGGTTAAGTAGGGAACAACGAAATACACGAAATACACGAAATACACGAAATACACGAAAAAATAGCGTGATGTATGCCCCTGGCTCTCTCCCTGCGAGGGAAGGGGAAGTTGCTCCCATCGCAGGGCAGGAGATGGGCCGGGGGAGAGGTTCGTGGAGAGGTTCGTTAGGAGCGCAAAGGAGCCTTTGCGAAAAAAGCAGAACGAACGAAAGATCGTCACAAACTAAAGTTTGCACTCCTGCCCGTCCCGGAGGGACATGCCATGCTAGCCCACCGTTTCAACGGTGGGTCCCCAATCCCCCGAAATCATTCCGTCCCGGAGGGACGTTGCATTGTGATGAGAAACCTGCACCGGATTGGATCGTCCTGACATGATGGAACGTACCTCCAGAACGGGAATTCGTGGGGGTGTCTGTGAACCCACCGATCAATCGGTGGGCGAATATCGAACGTCCCTCCGGGACAAAGGGCGGGGCAAGCTCTCCACATAAAACCTAACCCCCCGGCCCCCTTACCTACAAGGGAAGGGGGAGAGGTTTTGCGGTAAACGCTGGTTTGCTCCTGTCCGTCCCGGAGGGACATTCCATCGTAGCCCACCGATTTATCGGTGGGCTATTATCGTGCTGTCCCTCCAGGACGAATAGCGACCCGACAGGTTTTTGACCCGATTATGGTGTAGAGACAAGGCATGCCTCTACGGGTTCGGGACGGGTAACGCCCCACAACCCACCGTGTGATTCATCATGCGATGATCGATTTCATGGGAAAATCGTCCCGGCAAGACACGAAACACCCCAAACATTGCACCGACAACGGGTTTGACTCGTGACAACGCTCCAGCGTCGTCATGAAATTCCGTTCCCAAGCCGGAGCTTGAGCACGAGAACCAAAACCTAACCTCCCGGCCCCTCGCCTTTTTTGTTATTAGTATTATTGTTTTTTTTCGTTTGTGTGTATTGTTATTGACGAAAATTTCGGGTTGTGTATCGTATACCGCTTATATCAGAAAGAGGGCTTTAGGGGGAGTTTATAACCTTGGGTTGCGGAGTAGATCATGACGGAAAATGGAGGAGGTATGAGTGTCAATGAGCTTGCAGTACAGGCCAAGCATGGCGATAAGGCTGCCATGGAACGGCTCATTGCTGCGCCAGAGATCAAACGCGTGATTTACAAAACTGCGAATGAAAAAGTTGGCCCGGAACATGCTGAAGATATTTATCAACGCGTCTGTGTTACGATCTGGAAGAAGCTCAATACCTGGCAAGGACAAGCAAAGATTACCAGTTGGGTCGGTCGGGTTACGCATAATGATTGCATAGATTTTCTCAGGAGTACAAAACCGCACAAGCTCATTTTTACACCAGAACTTCCGGTCGATCTGGTCGAAGCTCATCAGAATCAGTATATCCTGGATCAGGAAAGATACCGGATATTAACTCATGCCTTGTCTGAGTTAGAAGAATTATGTCAACAACTCTTACAACGGTTTCTATTTGAGGGAGAGGACAAAAAATCGATCATGCAGAGCGTCCAGCTCAAAAAAAGTACATTTTATGAACGGTTTAACAACTGCTGCGCTCATCTCCAGCGTTATATCCAGAAAAGACTCTAAAAAACCGGACAATACATCAACATTTTCGTCTTACTTGTAGATCACATCGAACGCATGTAAACGGTGAAATTGGCCCCGCCCGAAAGCTGAAAGAGGTCCTAACCGGTCAAGACCTCTCAAAATCTCCGGGAACCAATTGCACGTCATCTATGAACTGGCAGTGAGGATATGTGTCATGCCAATCCACGTCGATCAAGATATTCTTGAACATTATTGTTGTTTAGAACCAGAAGTCGGAGAACAGTTGCTATTTCTCTATCCTGAGTTTCTTTCGGACGATCAGAAACAGGCTTTCGAACTTCATGTGCAAACATGTGAGGCCTGTCGGGAACGCCAAAAATTCTGGCAGGCTATGGGTCTGGCGTTTCGGGTTGAGGCCCTTCTCAACCGTGTCACTTCTCTTATCGTCCATCAGGATTACCAGGGAGCGTTTGAAACGTATAACCAGCTTCTCGGAATTCATCCGGATATTTGGAAAACCCTGGCGGGAGAAACGTGTTTTCAGGCCGGAGCGTGGCAATCTTTGACGGCTGCCCGGAGCAAAGACCGGGATTTTACTCCTTATCTTGCTCCAGGCTACGCTCCCCAGACTTATCAGCTGGCAGCCGCCAGTTCCTTTCACATCTTCCCGCTTACGATTAAGTATGCCGGAGGAAAAATTACAGGAAAACTCTCTACTGTTGGTCGACAGGTGTTTTTCGAGTTGGTGGACGCCAGCGATGAGTTCCAGGAAGGTATTTTATTAGCGGGAACGATTCTTCAACCGGTTATTATGTTAAAAAGCTGGTCGATTGTGCCAGGGCGAAAGCAGCGTTTAGGCAGGCTCCATGAGTTTTTTGAATCGGTAGAATTACCGCACGTTATCGACGCTTTACGGCGATTTAAAGTGTACCCTCTTTAAGGCTCTGAAGGGCGAAAGGAGGAATTCCCTTCCCTTGCAGGGGAGGGAGATCACTTTACATTATGACAACAACGCATTGTGTTGAGTTCTCAGCTCTCTTGCATCATCTCTATACGGTGCTGAATGCTCCAGAGATTTCCTTAGAGCAGCAAGCGGAATGTGTCAACGATCTTTTCCTGTTTCTTGATACTCACCACCACCACAATCAATTCCCTGCACGGTTCCTGTGGCAGGCGATTCAGATTTTTCAATGGTATCTTGAGGCTCTTGTACCTGAAGAGCAATATGACGAGTTCGACTTCCAGGCTGTCACAGAGGATTACCAGAGGATGCTCACAGCGCTTCATAAATCGCTGGAACGCTCACGCCGTGTTGAAAAACACCTCGCGCGCGTCATTGAGCGTTTGAGAACAGGCGAATTCACTCATGAACAAGACGCGCTTGCAGCGTTGCTGCAAGCAACGCAGGGATTTGTCAGCGAAATACAGGTTCCGGCACATTCAATGCTCCGTTGTTTTAGAAAAGGTATTCATGATGGGTTGGGAAGAGACCAGATATTCAAATTCTTCGAGCGTTTTTTTCGTGTGCTTCGTCAGGAGAATGCTTTTGTCCAGCCTCTTTTCAGCTTCCAGGAATTGTGTGAAGACACTCTGCAAACCTATTTTCAGGGAAAGACCGTTTTGGTCGATATTACGAGACAAGGTTTTATTATCCCCATGCAGGTTGTTGTCGATCAGCACAAAACGAGTGAGAACGTTGAGTTCAGCCGACATAAGGTTGACGTGACGATGCAGTCGTCAGCCAATACTGCGCGAACTCTCGCCTGTCAGTATTTACAAAGCACTTGTCAGCAAAATATTGACGAGACCCTGTGGGTACGCTGTCACTTTTCCTTTCCGGCGGCCGGCTATCGGGATACCTCGGCAAGTTTGCTGCTTGCCGTGCAGATCGTCGGGGAAGTCCTCAATCTCGAACACGCCCCCACTACGGTCGTCACCGGGGAAATTAGTGAGGAAGGCAGTATCTTGAGGGTCGGATGGATTCAGGAGAAAATCAACGCCGTTGATGCTGACGCCAGAATTGAACGCATAATCATCCCGGCGGGAAATCTCCATGACGTATCTGCTCACCTTCACAAGGAAGTTTCTATCATCCCGGTGCGCTCACTTTCTGAGGCTCTTGAGCATTATTACGGAGAGTCTCTTCAGAAAAAATTGAGACAATACAGCCGGAGACAGGTTCTGAAAAGAGTGACCGGCTTTATTGCCGCTCCTTTTCTTTTTTCTGGCATCAGGCACGTCTTGACACGTTGCGATAATGTGGTTACTGAATGCGATTGGCGTTTATTAAGCGCTGCTCGAGACTTATATCAGAAAGAAAGTCACTATCAGCATGCTGTCATTATTTTAGATTCCATTTTAGAACGTTTTGCTCGAGATCATTCCTCGGCAGAGGCCAGGCGAATTCGAGCGTTTGCCCTGGGGCAATTAGGAGTAATCCATTTGCAGCAGCGGCATATTCAGGCCAGCCTTCAGGCTTTCCGCAAAGCAGAGTTACTTTGGAAATCTCTTCATGACAGGGAATATCAGGCCGACCTCTTATTTCGTATTGGAGAAGTTTACCGGTACACTGTTGTCATGGATGATCGCAGGCGCAATACCCGCCGGGGGTTACAGGCGTATCACCACGCTCGTGAACTCCTGAATCCTTCGATGGAGTTGTATACTCGTTTACAAGGTAAATATTATGCCCTGACTGGGTATATGTACTATTGGAACGGAGAATATGAGCTGGCTGAACAATATGGCAGGCAGGCGATTATGATTTTTGAAGAACCAGAGAGTAACTGGACATATCAGACCGCGCGCCAGCATTTATCCAGAACCCTCATTCAGAACGGACAGCATGATGAGGCTTACGATATTTTACAAGATACGGCGCAGGCAAATGTGCTCCAGGGACCTTACGATCAGGCGAGGAATACTCTTGCTTTGAGTGAACTTTATTTTACGGGTGGAGATCGTGAAAAAGGGCTGGAGCATGCCGCAAAAGTCCGGCAGCTTTGCCAGGATTTTTCGTTGCAGGGGCAGCAAAGGATACTGCACAAAATGCTGAAACGATATGGTGTCACTGGCTTTTAGTCATCGGCCGTATTTCCCCTGAAATTCCCAATACATAATCCGAATGCTATGAATGATAAAGCTGAGGAGAGAGAGCGGAATCAGCCACATTATCACCGGAAACAGCGGATAAATCCACCACAGAGGGGGCTGGGTGTCGGTACGTTCGAAGGAAGTAATCGTGATGAAGAGCAGATTACCATGGATGCGCCAGGCCAGCGCAACCAGCCAGATTGCCCCGACCGAGCTCCAGCCAATGATCCGAATGCCGACATCGTTATACCAGAGAAAGATTGCGCTAGTCAACCCTGTGGCCCATATACTGACTATCTCTAGCAACGTAAAAAAACATGAACATGACGCCAGGCTGATGGGAATCGCCTTTTGAGTGACGTAACTGCTAAATATAAAGAGTAAAGGGGGAATGACCCACGCCCACCAATATCGAAAGCATTTACGATAATATACTATCAGCCAGGTCGTCAGAACCAATAAGGAAAGGATGGACATCGCTGCTGTGAGCACAAGCATCGTTTGATTATTAAATTGAAGGCTGCCTGCGGCTACTATCGCTGCGATGTCAACGATAAGCAGCAGCCAGACCACACGAATTATCTTTCGGGCCATAAGGGTTCCTCCGAGAGGTCGTAATCGGCAATCAACCAGGGGTGCAAAACGTTTTTGCACCCCGTGTCACAACGTTTTCCCAATATGTGGTTTCCCGTTATTTTCGCGCCGCATTTCGGACAGCGCCAACCATATTTCCTCTGGAGCCTCACAAATATTCCGATCCCAACGATTGTGAGGATCAACCCAAACAGTTCGACTGTCAGGTAACGAGGATTGAAGAGGTTGGCTGGTTCTAATAAGGCTGCTGTGATAATGGGAAGTACTGTAAGACCAAGTGTACAGCCGAGCATGCCAATAACGCCATAGGCAGCCTTGATGAGGCGATGTTTGGCTCCGGGACAGGCATACCATACAAACACCCGGCGTAAGAAAAAAGCTGTCAACAGCAGAAATCCCAGTAAAACAACAAACAGGACGGCGACCTGGGCTATATTCACGGCCGCACTCCGATACATATCAGCAAAAAAATTTTCCCCCCATCCTTCTGTCGAGGCCCCAGCATATCTGGCAACCACATTTGCCCCGGCACTTAACATTTGATAAAGCGTCTGAGGGGCGGTGTGCAGCAGAAGCAGGATCACTAAGACCGCCGGAAGAACAAACGATAATCGAATAGCGGTCACGATTCCGACGATTTTGAGTACGTTCCAGCCCGTGTTTTGCCCCTGCGCAATTGCGGGAAGGAGGTAGTTCAATGCTACAATCACAAATATAGTAAGCGCAGGGAAGTGCATAGGTAAATTACCGACTTTTAACAATGTGAGCGGTGTCATCATGAGAAATTCCAGTGCAAGCGCCAGACTCCCTGCCAGTACAGCCGCATTGGACCACGTACCGAACACCAACGCCGGGTTCTTGATCGCCAAAAGGCGAGCGTGAAATGGCGGATGCACCTGCAGAAGAATTTTCAGTCCCCTCCACCGATTCTTCGTGTCTGCTGGCCATTCAGGAAAAGACGCTGTTTTCCCGAATGCTTTGAAAAATGGCGCGCTGCTTCCCAGGACTTGTACGCTTCCGGCGTCAGCGTAGAATTCCCGGACGCGCCAGAGTTTCCGCCAGAAAATCGCCCATAATATACCTGTCAGGATAACAAAGGGATAGGTCGCGCTTACCGCAAACATTAAGACGAGAAAAATGCTGATGGCTTGAGTTTTTCGATGAATGATCTCCATAAGAGGGATGAACTCAGACCTCAGGAAGGGAATAATTGTCTGCACTATTGATTGGAGTTCATCTGGAGCAGTTTTACTGAGGCGGTCTATCCATTCTGAGGGATCAAGAGCCAGAATTTCAGGTTGGGCTATCAATAATGAGATGCCATAACCTAGCACAAAGACGAAAGCCCAAAGCATAACTAGGAATGTCAGGCGTAACAGTTCTCTGGCATATCCCAACTGCCAATAATCGCCGGTTTTAAAATGGTATAGTTCATGATATATTCTGGCGTGGGCTGTTTCACTCTGTTCCGGCTGCTCTAGCTCAGTCTGAAGCCGCATTGCATCCTGGAAATTGACCGCGAGATACCAATGTCGGAACGTGCCGAATGTGTGCAACGGCAGGGCCTCCTGAAAAATTGCTAATTCAGGGGCACGAGATAACCTGATGTCGCGAGCGAGTTCGTTGATCGTATCCTGTAATGGACCGAATCCGTTATTGTCTAAACGATGATAGCGTCGAAAATATTTCAGGGTGGGACGCGCCAGAAATGACCGTATGGGTAAAATGAGCAGCAAGACTGCCAGCGGTCGAATCGAGAGAGGAGCGACGGGGATACTTCCGACCAGCACTGCCCCGAGGATGACAGCTGCCATGATGCCAAACAGCAGCGTGGTTTGATTCGGCAGAGCTAAAATATTGACTCGATGACTGACGTTCGGGAGAGGTTTCATAAGGTTTCCAGATAGTGGATCAGAATACGTTTAAGATGCTTTGTCAGTTGGACGATTTGCTCCTGAGACAGGGAAAATCCTTTGTGCGTTATAATCCGTGAAATATCCTGTTCCGTCAGATGGCGCAGCATCTCATATTTCGATGAGGTTACGGTGTTCTGCCTGCGCCTTCCCCATTGCAGAATTTTCTGAAAAACAGTTTCCTGGTCCTCAGCAAACAGGGTGCTCAACACAGCGGTGACGACCGGGACAATCGCCATGACAATCGGAACCTGAGCCGACTCGATATGGCCTCCCCATCCTCCGGCAATATCGGGATTGATTGAACGCCCCTGGGTTTCAGCTTCCACCAGCGGTTCAAGCGCATACATCATGTTTGAAGCCTCAACAGGTGCAAGGGCTAACAACAGTTCTTCGCTGATCTCCTGAGCGATTTTTTTGTTTGGAGGGGTGTTTAAATAGGCTTGATTGAGTTTCAGCACCAGCTCGATGTCAGAGATAATTCCTGAATGCTGAGGGCGGAGTGACGATGTGGTTTCCGCTTCAGTTGTTGAGGAGGAGAGTGGGGCTGTAGCGCTTGTGTATGTGATGGTTGTCGGAGAAACTTCAACCGAGAAATAGAAATTTGTCACCTGCACTACAGATGACGTTCTTCCCTGTTTCACGTCGGTTTCGACAAGAACGGTTCCCAGGTGATGGAGTTCCGGCTCAACCGAGGTGACGTCAATATAGAGTCGGCAGATTCCCACCTTTCTGGCAGTTAATGGAACGATCAGCAATTCTGAAAGAGTATCCGGGGAAACTTCGATCCGCTTTTTGGACTCCCCCTGTATTGTAAAATCGGTCGTATTAATGGAGACATCCAGTGACGTTGGAGATAATTTTCCCGTTTTACGATCCACTGGAAATTTCAGTTGAACGGGTTGCGAACGTTGTTCCACGGAAAATGGTTTTTGGCGTGTGGGCCACTCTGCTGTTCCAAGCAAGGGAGAATCCGGGAAACGAACCTGGATTAGCAGTTCAATCGTGCGATCACGTTCGGCCTGGCCTGGCATGGCCGCATCGATCCGCCGCTCGTTTTCGACTGGCACTCTTGGTACCGTTTGAAGAATACTTCCCAGAATGCGGAAAATTTCTCCAAATGCCGTGTAATCCGGTGGGTCAGATCGTTGAAGGGGATAATACGACTCAATGCTGACAGGTTCGTCAACATGCCGGTGAGCAGGATGCGGCAGCACAACGGAGAACACGTTATTGCCCCATTTTTTATAGGGGAGAGCCTCATCATGCTGTTCACCAGGCAAAGTCGGCATTTCGCGGTCAATGAGAACAATGAGGGGAGTTGTCTGGGACACCGTGGCAAAACGACGACACAATTCTAATAACTCCTGGCGGGTAAAATTTTTAACGCGTTCAAAAAATGTGACATTCAACGGAATGCCCAACTGTTGCTGCGCGTCTTTGAGGTGTTGCCAATCGCGTTTCCCCTGCGTGAACACTACCGCATGAGTTGGTCGGTAGGTGTTCACATACCACCCGACTAATATTGTGAGGCTATCCAGACAAGGTTGTGCATATTGGCGCGTGATATGTTCTGTTTCCACTCTTAAAGCGTGAGAGGCAGGATTCGCGAAATTCTTAATCGTGTAAATCGCCGGGGTGATGCGAGATGGCAGAATTTTGCGGTGGTTTTTTAATTTGTTAATCAGTTGATCCAGAGAAAGTTGACTCGGATTCTCTGAGAGCTCATACTCGACGAGCTGCTTACAAATGTCTTCGGCTATTTTACGAGCCTTATTAAGAGAG
>Ga0256845_1002055_pt1 | contig 15066 bp, 20 predicted proteins | sample RiftiametaG_FD_189101 | JGI IMG/M metagenome (GOLD analysis project Ga0256845, IMG submission 189101) | Tube worm associated microbial communities from hydrothermal vent at the East Pacific Rise, Pacific Ocean - Riftia | ecosystem: Host-associated > Annelida > Integument > Unclassified ...
AAGAAAAAACGCATAAGCGAGGAATGAAAGGTAAACGTTATAAAGCGGCTCTGGATATTGGATATGCCGAGAAAGTATTATTGCCGATATTATGACTGATCTGACCATTCATGCGTTTGCCGTGCCCCATTAGGCAGGGCGAGTATCACGAAAACCCCCTTTACAATTCTTAAAGGTGTGATCAAATACTAAAACCGCACCTTAACGAATAAAAATTCATGTCTCTCTCAATGCAATCCCATTTCTCATCGATCAAAGACAAACGCCAAGCAGGCAAAATTGAACATTCATTAATAGACATCATCATTTTATGTATATGTGGCGTCGTTGCTGGTGCTGATGGTTGGTCTGATATTGAAGAATTTGGGTTAACTCACAAGAAATGGTTACAAGATAAGGGCTTACTGTCCAATGGAATACCAGTCGATGACACGATTGCTCGTGTCATGTCATCTCTTGACCCCAGTGAATTCCAATCAAGCTTCATTAGCTGGATGAATAGTCTATCGTCAGTCACTCGAGGTGAAGTCATTGCCATTGATGGAAAAACACTCAGACACTCGTTTGATAAAAATTCTCGGAAATCTGCCATTCACATGGTTAGTGCATTTGCGAGCGGTAATGGCGTGGTATTAGGTCAAATAAAAACAGCCGAAAAATCCAATGAAATTACCGCTATTCCAGCACTTTTAGAGCTGCTTGATATTAAAGGTAGCATTGTCACAATAGATGCGATGGGATGCCAATTAAGAATCACAAAAAAATAATGCGCAGAGAATTTTGCAGTTGTCAGGCATTTAGCATTGAATTTACTTAAGAAAGAAACGACTCATAAGAGAGGAATGAAAGGAAAACGTTATAAAGCAGCGTTGGATATTGATTATGCAGAGAAGGTTCTTGCGCCTATATTAAACTGATCTGACCATTCGTGCGGTTGCCGTGGGTGCCTACGAGACAAAAAAGAAAGGGCGATAAAATCGCCCGTATCCGTTTCTTTCATCCAATGAAAGCATTGCTCCCTGCTATATCCCTATTTTATCAGTTCCATGATTTGAGATCCCTGCCTCAATATTCCTTGTTATCCAACGACATCCGTGGCGTTTATAAGAAACGGGCGATAAATCGCCCATATCCGTTTTTTCATCCAATGAAAAAGTCGCTCCCTGCAATATCCTTATTTATCAGTTCCATGATACGAGCATCCTATCTCGTTATTCCTTTTTATCCCGCATCGTCCTTGTCGCTTGGTAAGTAGAATACGTTGATCAACTTTAATCACAAGCGACTCAAAATGTTCACATTACCTACATTAACTTAATCTAATATAGATGAATATTTAAATTTCAATAAAAACATATAGTTAGCTAATTATTATTTTTCGGCTAGTAAAAAGACTCAGTCACAAATAGAGAATTTCAGTAAGATCCTTAAGAAATATCGCATAGGTCCAGTAAGTGATCTCGCACAAATGACTGATAACCTATTTTTCTACTTTCAACAATTTACGAGCTATATCTCTGATAATCCACCAAATGCTCCCCCATTTAAGATCTTGATAAAACGGGGAGCTTGCTAAAACTTGACAATCACTACTTATATAAGTAGCATTAAAGCTACTCGTACAATTAGTAGTTATACTCTTAGTTAGTTGTTTTGCAAGAGAATGTTACTTTCAGTACCCATTAAGGTAAATCACATGTTATCGCTAAACAGGCTAATTCAAGAAAATACTGCTGAAATGCAAGCAAGAAAACTAATTGAGCGGATTCGAACGCAAGCCCAACAAAAACACCTCTCTGAAGTTGATATCAATAATCGCATTAATTGGATATTACGATTTATCCGCTTTCATAATGAACAACATCCGATGAATCTAAATCAATCGGATGTGGAGTCTTTCTTATCGAGCCTAGCGACCGAGCATAATTATGATTCTGCAATTCAGACAAATGCACTGATTGCTATAGAATTTCTTTACAAGGATTTTTTGCAGATCGAAATGGGCAAAATTCAATATATTCAAATAAAAAGCCGACGAGGATTAATTGATCGTTTTGGTGAATGGCATTGCAAGGCCGTTCTCAATCATTTGCAAGGAACCAGTTTATTAATGGCTGAACTGATTGTTGTAGGCAAACTCAAATTGAGAGAAGTTGTCAACTTAAAAGTGACTGATATTAATATCAAGAAAAATCGAATTAACATTCGAAAAAATGATGGCAGCGTTAAGTTTACTCTTAATATTCCAATCCAACTGATCCTAGATCTAAGAATACAATTGATGCGAGTTCGTCAGTTGGTACAAATTAAAACTCAGCAATTTTCTAAGATAAAACAACCAGAGCTGGACCTTTCATCAATTAACACGCATCAAAAAGCATATAACAAAAAAAACGAATACCTTTTCCCCGTTGCTAACATAGAAAATCCGCATATCTCTTCAAGAACCATGCAGTTGGAATTTTTAAAAAACGATATTCAAATTGCAATCAAACAGTATCTAAGATTTTCTAATGAAACGTCCAAAATTGAGATCCTTAATCCATTCATCAAAAGAAATATTACCGGAATAAAAATTAATCGTGTTGATGTAGAAAAGGACTTAATCCTGCATCTCAATGGAAATAAAAAAGAGTCTCAACGCTCTTTCAAATTCCCTAAAAAAGGCGATCATACCAACGGGTTAAAATTAGGGGCTGCCTGATTATTCTAGGTTTAAAGGTGTTGCTCCAAAAATATCGCCAGTTCATGGTAAAAAATAACACGGTTTTTCAGTTTGCTGATCCTGTGACCTTCATCAGGGAAACGTAAATATTTGACACCTATTTTTCTTGCCCTTAGCGCTTTAACCATAGCATCGGATTCCACCACAGGATCTCGTGCGTCATTTGCGCCATGCTCGAAAAACATCGGTGCTTTAATTTTGTGTACCGTATTGATTGGTGAATTCTTTGGCATAAAAGTCTTGCCACTGCTAGCAACTCACTTTCTATTACCCTTAAATTATCAGCAAGCACCTGCAAGTACACTTTACCTTTTAATTGATTAAATATTATACTTAACCTGCTTGACCCGTCTATAGGTTCAGGGTTGAGAATAGCCTAGTCATAAAAAGGTATTATCATGTTAACCATTACTAAATTAGCCAAAGCTTGTAAAATATCTCGTGCAACCATTCTTTATTATGAGCGTGAAGGTTTATTAAAGCCGACACTGCGTTCAGAAAATGGCTACCGATGGTATGGTAAAAAAGAACTTGTCCGACTGAAAGATATCATCCGATTTCGCTCTTTTGGAATTCCTGTAGCAGAAATAACGTCTCTACTTGAGCACGATAATAACATTTGCCAATCAGAAGTATTAAAAACCCAATTTGAAAAATTAGAGCAAAATATATTAGATTTACGCAAACAACAAAGCGCCATTGTGGCGCTATTACAACAACCTGAAATATTGGAGAAAAACATGGTTACTAAAAAGCGTTGGGTCGAAATTATGAAAGCATCAGGATTTTCTGATGAAGACATGGTTAATTGGCATCAAAATTTCGAAAAAATGGAACCCGATGAGCATCAAATATTTTTACAATCATTGGGTATTGGAAAAGAGGAAATTGTTAAAATCAGAAAACAATGAAGCTAGAGTTCAGGGATGAGCTATATGATACTTCTTATTATATTTAATAGTATACATAATCTATCCACTTTAGCTAAGAGTTTGATTTTGAAAAACGAACCCTATTTTTTCTCTTCATTTTCGATTCGGCCAATAGCGGGCACTAAAATAATAAGCGGTTATTTTTTTTCATATTCGAAAATCCAGTAGTTTTCCAATTCCTCAAATCGTTGATTAGATCCATGTTTTCTTGTTGCGTTCAAAAGCTCGTCGGCATTCGGAAAATTTTTTAAAATTTTATGCTTAGAACCATCATCTAGCATCCTTTTTTGATAGGTATTTCCAAATTCATCGGTGGAAGAAATAGGTAACCTGTTGCATTGAGCAATAGAGTTATCAATAAATACGACCTTAGCATTTAGCGAAAGCACTTTGTCGAGTTCGTTAAAAAATACGTTTAGTTTTTGCTTAGGTATGTGCGAAAGCCATAATCCAGAGAACAGTCCATTAAATCGCTTATTCAACTTGGACAACGAATAAGCGTCTAGAACCTTAGTTGGCAAGTTTTCACAATTTGGTCGTAATCTTATCTGCTTAAGTGCTTCTTTTGTTGCGTCAGTCGCTAAAATCGATTTTGCCTTAGAATTTATAAATTGAGTCCAATACCCTGTACCCGCAGCGATTTCTAAAACTTCTAGCCCCTCAAATACACCTGAAATATACCCTTCTAAATATCGAAGATCCTTCTGCCTTTCAGGATAACTATAAACCTTGTCATAAACAGGAGCGCGCTTTGCATAGTAATTTTTCATTCTTTGATCTATCAGTTCACCCATTTCTCATGCCTTTTCAATTCGATTACTTAATTCTTTTGGTTAATTTTTTTGTCTACCAGAATGGAAGTTAGAATTGATTAATTCTACTCCACAATTATTCAATCGCCAATACTACTTTGATTATTATAATACCTACCTGTCTGCTGGATGGTTAACGCCATCATGGATTGGTATTTCATCAAATTCGAATTCTATTGTTCCACAATGTCATGTTCCTTTGTGATTTCGTTTAATGTTCATATCTCATTCTTGAAAACTTTAAAATTGATTAAATTAACCCATTGTAATAGTCAGATATTAATATCTAATTTTGTCATACTAGCTCACTCTAAACTCTAGTAAGACAATTTTCTCCAAATAAACTCCAAAGGTCCTTGCTTGTTGTATCGTAACCATAAATAGCAGAACGTAATATTGATGAACCAAATACCAATCACTAACCAAATTAACTCGCTTCTACTTAATTCATTATGGTAATTTAGTCCGTATCCATAAAATATTAAAGCGCAGATGATAGAATGAAATATATAACTGGTCAATGCCATTTTACCCACCTGATTAATCACTTCTAATTTACGAATGCTCGGGATAGCTTGATATATTCCATTAAAAAAAAGTAAATAAGATATACCTTGAATATAGGAAGCCATTTTTTTTATTAATTCGAGATGCACTTCCGTTATTGGATTTAGATATTGATAACTCCACCACTGATATTTGATATAGCCCATCCATAATCCTAAACCCAAAAAAACAAATGTGATCAGCCAGTAAAAAGGTACTGAATGATAGTCAGTAAATATACCTAATCTATAAAGCAGTGCCCCTACTGCCATTAGCATTAAGCTGTCGAAAATAATACTTTTGAAAAATAGATCGCCCTTATAGAGCTTTATATCGCTCCAATTACTCTTCAGTATGTTAATGTAACCGCCTTTCTTGATTTTTTCTTTATCTGCATAGCGTTCGGTAGATTTTTTCTCTAATTTAGCTTCCCAGCGCCAAATTGCTCTTTGTTGCATATTCGTTCGATCTTGCTCGTCAATAATCACGGCTTGTTGATAGGCCCTTTTTTGCAGTTGCCTTTCCTGAGCTTTTTCATAGATCCCTCCAAAAATAATTAGTAATATCGCGAATATGAATAGACTAAGGCCCCGCATTGTAAAATTTCTTACTGGAAGTAAAAGTAGCGCGCAAACTGCATAGTGATGAAGAATATCGCCAGACCAGATAAAATAGGTGTGAATGACACCAAAGACAAACAATATGAGTAATCGGCGCGTATAAATATTAAAAACATCTATATTCTTGTGTTTATCTTGAAGACGTTCAAGCATCAAATAAGAGCTGACACCGAACAACACCACGAACATAGTAAAAAATTTACCTTGTGCAAGATAATATACCCAATATCGAATGGTTGTATCTAACTCAGAGGTAAATCCGTAAAGATAAGGGCTGAATTGTATAGGATACGCAAAACTCTCAATATTGATAATGAGAATTCCAAGGACAGCAATGCCTCGTAAAAAATCTAATGAATTAATTCGTTTTTGCACGGAGATTTATTCTTATTTTTTAACCTTTAATGGTATGGTAACATAATGAAAATCGATCCCTGAAACAATACCAAAACGATCTCATTTTTACTTTTTTCACAGAGAAAAAATCTAGGACCCGGCCCTTCGTTTAAATCTGGCTCCCAGAGGGCGCATTACGGAAATTAATCGCCCAAGGCTTAAAAAACCATATTGATAATGAGTTTCAAATTTTCTCTTATTCTGGGCAAGACCTTCCCGGCGCTTTAGTCGCTTTGCCGATGGATGAGGCACATAAAGACAAACTCAAAGAGCTTAAGCCTCAAGCTGATTTTCGGATAGCTTAACGATAAATAAAGTTACACAAACAAAGGTAATACGAAAGCGGCGAATGCGCCTATGCACCAAATAAGGATAGCTCCCCAGAAGAAACGACTATTCCATTTATGAGCGGTATGACATGCTTTGGCATATTCTGGATCAGTTGGACAGGTTCTACCGGGCTTGTACAAGAACCAACCCGCAATGATTAAAATAACGGCTGTAACACCAAAAGTTATCCCTTCATGCAATCCAAACCAGCGAAGCCAAGGCAGGTAATCACCATAAAGTGACGCTACCGCTGCGCCCATTCCAAGGCTAACCAATAAAATAGGGAGAGCACAACAGAGTAAGGTTGCACTTGATGTGAATAAGATTAAAACACCCCACTTTCTTGGTTTTTTTATTTGATTAACCACAGCAACCTCCTTTTTGTTCTTGTATTGGTGGGCACGGCACATCGGCATAGGAACAATACACACAGCAATCACCTTGCTTAGGTTTTAGTAATTCACCACAAAAAATACATTCATAAAAATACTGACAACTCGTTGTTGGCATTTCTTCTGTTTTGCTTTTACTGCATTTGGGGCAGGTAATTGTTGATTTTAATTCTGTCATACGGGATCACAGCTTTCTTGCTTTTCCATGCTTCGATAACTAAATCCTTTTTTAGTAAATAGTTTCGTGAGTTGTTCGTCTGTAAATTTTACCGCCTCATTCGCACACACTTTTATTATTCCTTTTTCTAAATCGGAACTAACTTCTTTGACACCCTCAAGATTCTTTAAGGCTTTTGCAGAAGTAGCCACACAAAATGAGCAGGTAATACCCTCTATTCGCATATTGTATTGCACATCTGAGGCAATAGCATTACCAGACATAAAAATAATCGCACCAAAAATTAATAACCATTTCTTCATAATGTTTTTCCTTTTTCTTCCTTATAAAAATGATCCAGTATTCCGCATTCTGCAAGTGGCTTACCTTTGCCGGGACAATATTCTGCAAGCTCGGCAAGGCTATCTTTCATTCTATTAAGATCACTTATCTTCTTTTCAATTTCTAACATTTTTTCCGTAGCACGATCTCGTATATCTCCACAATCGGCATCACTACTCTCACTCAATAAAAGTAATGCTTTAATTTCTTCCAAAGTGAAGCCTAGGTTTTGTGCTCTGCGAATGAAACGAAGCTGGTTCACACTCTTAGCATCATAAACTCTGTATCCTGAATCTGTACGCTCTCGTGGCGAGAGTAAACCCACACGTTCGTAATAACGCACAGTATCGACCTTTACAGCACAGGTTTTAGCCAGTTTCCCAATTGATAATATCGGCATCTCTTTCTCCAATGCTCATGAGTATAAACCTTGGAGTATAGTCCAGAGTCAATAGATTCATCCGCTTATTATTATTTAACCTCAACTCGGGATAAGAGTAACCAGTCGCCCTCAGCCAAAATTGAACATTCGCTGGATGATTTTGGTATCCCTTACTTTGATTATAGGGTGGAATTAAGCGCTCCTTGCCGAGGTATTGTCGTTTGGGCGATGCTTAAAGAAATTGGTGTAGACGGTATGCGGGCCAGAGTCATTCGTCATAATGATATGGCAAAACATATCTCTGAATTTGCCAATCAACAGCCAAATTTGGAAGTATTGAGTAAACCCATTTTATCCATTTAAAACCATCTGGACATTCCTATCCATTTTTTTCTTTTGGCACAAAAAAACGCCACCAATGGTGACGTTTTTTGAATGATTTTTCTACAGAAATATTAACGCTTTGAGAAAGCCTACCTCTAAAACAACTTCTCTAAAACAATTATCTCTTAGAGAACTGAGGTCTCTTACGCGCTTTATGTAAACCAACTTTCTTACGTTCTACAGAACGAGCATCACGAGTCACGTAGCCCGCCGCGCGTAAAGAAGGACGAAGTTCGTTGTCAAATTCCATTAGAGCACGAGTAATACCCAAACGAATCGCACCCGCTTGACCGGTATCACCGCCACCTTTAACAGTCACATACGCGTCAAACTTTTCAACATTTTCAGTTAACTCAAGTGGCTGACGTACAACCATACGTGAAGTTTCACGACCGAAGTATTCGTCTAGCGGTTGTTGATTAACAACGATGCTACCTTTACCTGGACGTAAAAAGACTCTAGCAGTAGAGCTCTTACGACGACCTGTTCCGTAATATTGTGTATCAGCCATATTCATTCACCAACTATATGTTTAATTCTTTGGGTTGTTGTGCCTGATGCGTATGCTCAGGTCCAACAAAAATCTTTAATTTACGTAAGCATGCACGCCCAAGTGGATTGCTAGGAACCATACCTTTAACGGCTAACTGTAAAATACGCTCTGGCGCTCTTTCACGCAACTTACCAAGAGTCATACCTTTAATTCCACCCGGGAATTCTGTATGTCGGTAGTACATCTTGTCAGCCTCTTTCTTACCAGTTACAGCAATTTTCTCGGCGTTCACTACAACGATATAATCACCCGTGTCAACGTGAGGAGTAAATTCTGCTTTATGTTTGCCACGTAAACGACGGGCAATTTCTGTTGCCAAACGGCCAAGTGTTTTACCTTCTGCGTCTACAACGAACCATTCGCGTTGCACTGACTCTGGTTTTGCACTATAAGTTCTCATTCTTAGCTCCAAGTGGGCTTTAATATAAATCTGGGCTTAATTTGTCTGTTTGTTCTTTCTTGCATTCAAAAAAGAGCGCGAATATTACAGAAATACCGAGCTATTCACAACCTATTTAAGACGAAATTAGTCATTTTTATTTAAATAAAGATTATCCACCGCGAAAACATCTATTTCCTCTGGTAGGAACTGGCTCGAATTACTGATAGACAGCCGTTTTGGGGCAAAATCTCGAATGCGCGGCATTGTGCGCTATTTTGATCGAAAAAGCACCCATTTATTGAATAAATTAACAGAAATAAAAATAAGTCCTAAATTTATCAAACAAAAGACAATAAATCCTTTATTTACTGGGAAAACTGGGGTACAAAGCTATTATCCGGGACTAAGTAATAGTGCATTGAATGTCATTGCTATTAACGAAACCGGAAATGTCTATACCGGACTCAAATTAATTCAATCAAAGCATAGGAAATCTAATGGCTACTGCTAAGAAACCAAAAATAATCAAAGACCGTTACACCAAAACCCAAATTATCGCCGAAATCGCAGAATCAACAGAATTAACCAAGAAGCAAGTAGCTTCTGTCATTGATGAATTAAGCGATGTGATCGAACGTCATATTAAAAAACGCGCTTGTGGTGAATTTGTTTTACCAGGTATGTTAAAAATTTCTACCGTAAAGAAAAAAGCCACCAAAGCCAGACCAGGAGTTAATCCATTTACTGGCGAAGATACAATGTTTAAAGCAAAACCAGCTTCAATTCAAGTGAAAGTACGTCCTCTGAAAAAGCTTAAAGATATGGCTAAATAATCGCCTTGCTCTGTAGGAGCGTGCCTCTGTGCCGCGATTTTTTGCGCTTTTCAGAGGTTCGCGCCGAGTCGAGCGCTCCACCCCTTGCAACTCACCCCCTTTTAAGCCAAGTGCTCCAAAGCCAGATAATCGTGTGATTGCATTTCCTGTAGTCGACTTAAAGTCCGTTTAAATTCAAACGCTAATAGCTGCCCAATATATAACTCTTCAAGCTCCACCAAAGCAGTGATCATTAAATTGACGTGCCGTTCGTAAAACTCGTCCACTAAGCTGATAAACCGTCTTGTCGCTGCATCATCTTTGGCCTCCAACTGAGGAATTTCGCTGATCATCACCGTTTGATAACAACGCGAAAGTTCAATATAGTCGGTTTGACTTCGCGCCGTCTGGCAAATGTCTTGGAAAGAGAACCAAATAACACCTTCTGCACAACGAACCGTCTGCACTTGGCGATGCTCGATTTCAATCAGACTATTTGGCGCCACTTCTTCAGTGGCTAAATGGTCAAAACTATTATTCAAATTATCGATCGCTTCTTGATCGTGAGGACAATGAAAAATATCGGCTTGCTCTAGAGTTCTTAACCGATAATCAATGCCATTATCCAGATTAACGACTTGGCAGTGTTGTTCGATCAATTTGATGGCAGGAATAAATCGTTCTCTTTGAAGTCCATTCCAATAGAGACGCTCTGGTGGAATATTAGAAGTTGCTACCAAGCTAACGCCACGGGCAAACAATGCTTCAAACAACCCAGCTAAAATCATCGCATCAGTGATATCTTTGACGAAAAATTCATCGAAGCAAATCACTTTGGTTTGAGAGGCCAAATCATCGGCAATCAACAATAACGGATTTTGCTGTCCTTTAAATTCGATTAATTGCTCATGAGTTTGGTGCATAAAGCGGTGAAAATGCAAACGCACTTTATTTTTGATCGGCAATAGATCAAAAAACATATCCATTAAATAGGTTTTGCCTCGCCCAACACCTCCCCAAAAATAAAGCCCTTTTAGCGGTGCTTTATGGGTCGAAAGAATATTGACAAAGCGGCTTATCAGTGAGCCGGGCTTATCGGCAGCTATCAATCGATGAAATAAATCGTCCAATCGTTCGACAGCTTGCAATTGACAAGGATCTTCTGAGTATTCATCGGTTTGAGTGTCAATCAGGTATTTTTGTTTGGGCGAGAGAAAAGATTGTGTCATATTCATCGATAAGCTAATGATTTTTCAACAAGAGTTGTTGACTGACAAAGGATTCAATATTTGAGCGTAATTCAACTAATTTGCCATGAAAAAAATGACTGGTTTCTGGCATTTTAATTAATTTGGCAGGCGGAAGGAAGTCATCGCTCCATTTTGCAACCTGCTCGGCATCGACCAATTCATCATCGATCCCTTGAATAACTAACCAAGGAGACTTTGGCCGACTAAACCCCGTAAATTCGATTCTGCCAATAGGTGGTGCAATGCTGACTAGTAGAGTGGGCTTTAATTCGCTCGCCTGCAAGCAGGTAATGTAAGCGCCAAAAGAAAACCCACAGAGGATCAGTTTTCGGTTGGGGTATTGTTGTTTTACCCAGTCGACCACGGCTTTTAAATCATCTTGTTCGCCGTTACCATTAGCATATTCACCCTCGCTTTCACCGACCCCACGAAAATTAAAACGAATACTAACAATACCTAGCCCAGCTAACGCGCGTGAGGCCGTATATATCACTTTATTTCCCATCGCCCCCCCATGTTGAGGATGGGGATGGCAACACACCGCAATATAAGTCTGATTGACAATTTCACTACGGTTGTCAATAACGGCTTCCAGCTTGCCAACAGCGCCAACAAGTTCGATTTTTTCAGATTGAAATTTCATATTTCTTATGACATTTATTATTCTTACTATTTAACCGTGGTAAGACCCAATATATGCCAATCTTGCATCCCGCCACGATACCACTTGATTTTATCGGCTGGATATCCAAACTTAAGTAAGGTTTTGATGTTCTTGGGCGATTGACCACACCACATTCCGTTGCAAAACATGACTAAGGTTTTCGCTTTTGAAAAATCAGACAGATCATCTTCGACAATCACACCAAACTGTTCAGTTAAAATTTCAGCAATTGACAAGGCATTGCCACCAGCTGTTAGCGATAACTCAGTCCAAGGAATATTAATAGAACCGGGTATAGTACCTTTTTTGACCCAGCTGGGCGTTCTAGAATCAATCACCAAAATCGATTGATCACCATGACTCACCTTTTGCAGATATTCAATCATTTCTAGTTCAGCAATAGTTTCAACACCAGTTGCTAACTTTATTGGTCTTATGCAAAACGGAGGACAATCTCTAGAAGTGATCGCATAGTCACTGGCAATTGTATTCTTGTTGTTCTGATTGCGTTGAATAACAACGGTTTTGCCCTGGTGCTTCACTGTTACGCTGGCTATGTCCGCAGTAATGCCCACTTTTAGTTTTTCGCCAGCAGCACTTGCCAGACTAAATATTATTAGTGCAAATGATATCATTACTATTGTACTGTTTTTCATTTCATTCTCCTATTTGGTTTTGGTAACGCATGATTATTGATAAACAATGAGACTATAGAACAATTGGCGAAGTATTGAAATGATCTGAAGGCCTTCTAACCCAAAACTACTGACGATACCCCTGTAAAAAATCCCCAAGAGAACTGAGAGCAGTAATGAGCGTTTCTTTATGGGGCAAAAAGACCAATCTAAAATGGTCCGGTTGCTGCCAATTAAAACCTCTGCCATGAACCAACAACACTTTTTTCTGCTTCAGGAAGTCGAATACAAATTGTTCGTCATCGGTAATGTTGAATTTTTTAATATCCATTTTGGGAAAAAGATACATGGCTCCTTTCGGTTTAACACAACTTAACCCTGGAATTTGCTGAATGAGTTGATAACTTTGATTCATTTGCTCCCACAATCGACCACCAGGTTTGATCAGTTCATTAATACTCTGGTAGCCGCCAAGTGCCGTTTGTACCGCGTGTTGCATAGGAACATTGGCACACAAACGCATCGACGACAACATATTTAGACCTTCAATGTAATCATCGGCATCGTTTTTTTGACCGGACAATATCATCCAACCAACCCGAAAACCGGCTACTCGATAATTTTTTGACAGTCCGCTAAAGGTAATACAAAAAACATCATCGCACAACGAGGCTATCGGGATATGGGTCGCATTGTCATATAAAACTTTGTCATAAATCTCATCGCTATAAATGATCAGATCATGTTCTCTGGCAAGTGAAATGATTGATTCGAGGATTTCTTTAGGATAAACAGCTCCAGTCGGATTATTAGGATTAATCAATACGATTGCACGGGTTTTATCGGTCATTTTATCTTTCATATCCTGAATATCAGGCAACCACCCTGCCCCCTCATCGCATAAATAATGAACAGGGTTTCCCGATGCAAGTTTTACTGAAGCAGTCCAAAGCGGATAATCGGGACTGGGGATTAACACCTCATCATTCGAATTTAACAAAGCCTGCATTGACAAAGTAATTAGTTCACTCACCCCATTGCCGAGATAGACATCATCAATTGAAATATTGGTCAATCCCAAAGTCTGATAGTATTGATGAACAGCAACCTTTGCAGAATATATACCGTTCGAATCACAATAACCTTGTGCCGAAGGCAGATTACGGATCACATCTTTTAGAATATCATCGGGCGCTTCAAAACCGAAGGCTGCCGGATTGCCAATATTTAACTTGAGGATCTTGTGGCCTTCATCTTCTAGTAGTTTGGCCTCATCAAGGACGGGACCACGAATATCATAGCAAATGCCATGAAGTTTGGATGAGCGTTTTATCAGGTTCATTTTATAAGGATATTGGCTTGACTAAGTTAAATAGACGTTAATAGTAACCTTCATTTTTTACTAATACTTTTTAGGGATAAGGTTAGCCATAATTCGAGTAGTTTATAATCGAACCATGTCAGTTCGCCGTTTAAGAACTGAAAATGGAGAGTTCCTAAAAAAAGCGACGGTCTTCTTTGCCAAAGAAACAAAGTAAAATATTGGTTTATAGCCCAACATAAGAAGACTTGGCCAATCGGCTTAATATGCCGAGTTTTGGGCGTTCACCGTAGCGGTTATTATAGTTTTCAACAACGTCAGACCAATAGGCTTAACGATCCATTACATGAAGAAATGCTAGAATGCGTTAAAAAGATAGTTATCAAGAGTTTACGGCTGCCGACGGGTAAAAAAGGCAATGTGACCTGATCAGATTCACTGCCACGTCCATCATCTTTGATGTCTAGAATCTTAATTGCTGCAAAAAAACCATCAATATTTTGTATTACAGCAATTTGATTAAGTTTTGGTCTTCGTACTCTCGATGAACCATCATAAAGTCTTGCGTCATTAATATCGAAGATAGATTGCCGGTCCTTTACAACTGAAACTGTTCTAATACTCTGAGGGTCATTGTAAATCTGTATATTTATATCACTTGATTTTGCAAATTCTAATTCGAAACCTAATTGGTCTTGTCCAATAAAATAGTGTCCGTTGTTATTTGAATAATCAAAAGTTACAGTACCTTTTACCGCAGGTGATACATACTTTTCAGCAACAGATATAAACTTTTATTCCGCAAAATATTTGGCTATTTTAAATGGGTTTTCGCCTATTGGAGGTATAGGAAGTACGGGCTCATCTAGTAATTCACGTAACAACTCCTCATAACAACTTTCATATAAAGATTTATTTTCAATAACTAACATAAAGCCTCCTGCCTAAAAAGGTTGGTGTTTTTTTAGTTGCACTATTATTTTTGATAACAGGTACTACCCAGTTTTTATTTAAATCAGACATCATTTCTGCCGTCATAATTTATTTTTCATAGCCTACACCACTATTTTCATCATTGGCTTTTTTAACGTAGTTTTCTGAGCAAATGCTAACTATTCTGTTTGATTCAGATAAGCCTCTCTCCATAAATGAAGCGATATCTTGTCCTAGTTTCAAATTCCAACGATCTAATAAAATATTAAGACCGTTAGAACGCAACCTTGTAGCAAGAAATCCATTTACCGTAGTCGCTCGCAAAGGAGAAAACAGGAAAAACGAGTAACAGAAATGTAAAGTACAGCTTATGTCGAGTAGACATTGATGTCTCCTTTAATTTTATTATTTATAAACGTAAGGAAACATAATGCCCCTCACAGAACCGTACTTGAAGATTTCCCTCATACGGCTCTTCAATTTAATTCACACTTTCAT
>Ga0256845_1002056_pt1 | contig 15063 bp, 10 predicted proteins | sample RiftiametaG_FD_189101 | JGI IMG/M metagenome (GOLD analysis project Ga0256845, IMG submission 189101) | Tube worm associated microbial communities from hydrothermal vent at the East Pacific Rise, Pacific Ocean - Riftia | ecosystem: Host-associated > Annelida > Integument > Unclassified ...
CGTTTGATAAAGTCGTTTTTGAAGGATTCGAAAGTGCCATCGGCGATGGTCTCGCGTGCCTGTTTCATGAGGCGCAGGTAGAAATGCAGATTGTGCAGGGAAAGCAACCGTAAAGAGAGCATTTCCTTGGATCTGAATAAATGGCGAATAAAGGCTCTGGTGTATTTTTGCAGGTAGGGGTGGGTATTTTCATCCAAAGGGCGGGCGTCGAACTCGAATTCTTTGTTTTTAATGTGGATCGGGCCGTCGGCGGTGTAGGCGAGTCCGTGGCGGGCGACGCGGGTGGGCATGACGCAATCGAACATGTCCACTCCCCGGGCAATCATTTCGAGCATTTGCGGCGGCGTGCCTAGTCCCATGGCGTAGCGCGGTTTGTCGGTCGGGAGAAAGGGGACGGCGTTTTCGATGGCGCGGATCATTTCGTGTTCGGGTTCGCCGACGGAGATGCCGCCGATGGCGTAGCCGTCGAATCCAATCTCGACGAGGTCTTTCGCCGATTGCTCACGCAGTTCTGCGAAGGTGCTTCCTTGGACGATTCCGAAGGCGAGCTGGCGGTGATGGCCTGCGTCATTGTTTATCTGAGACGGGTCGAGCATCCAAGGGACATGCTTTGAGGCGTTTTCCTCGTGCCAGTCTTTGCAACGCTTGGCCCATCGGCTGGTGAGGGCTAGGGAGTCGGCGGCGTATTTTTCCTCACACGGGTAGGGCGGGCACTCGTCGAAGAGCATGGCGATGTCCGAGCCGAGGATGGCTTGGATTTCCATGCTGAGCTCTGGGGTGAGCATGGTTTTGGCTCCATCGAGGTGGTTGGCGAATTCGACGCCTTTTTCGGAAATTTTGCGGAGCTTGGCGAGTGACCAGACTTGGAATCCGCCGGAGTCGGTGAGGATGGGTTTGTCCCAGGTGGTGAATTTGTGCAGGCCACCGAGCTCGCGGATGACATCGAGCCCAGGCCGCAGGTAGAGGTGGTAGGTGTTGCCGAGGATGATCTGGGCGTCGACGATATCGATGAGTTCATCCGGGGAAAGCGTTTTGACCATTCCCTGAGTGCCTACCGGCATAAAGATGGGGGTCTGGATATCGCCGTGGGCGGTGCTCAGGGTGCCTGTCCGGGCTGAGGTGTCCGGGCAGGTGCTGTGGAGGGTGAATGACATTTTGTTAAAGAAGAATCAAGAGAGCGGATTTAAGAATCCAGAGGCGAGATGCGTGATATCTGGAGGCTGAGCTTTGGGAGCTTGATTCTGTGGAGGGGGTGGCTGATGTGATGCTGGATAGGCAGCCGGAGACTACAAGTCTCCACTCCATATTATAAACCGGGGATGCCGAGGCCGCCGGTGAGTTTGCCCATTTCTTCAGCTGCCATGGCTTTGCCGTTGGCGATGGCTTCTTGGACTCCGGTGAGGATGAGGTCTTGGAGGAATTCTACATCGTTGGGGTCGACTGCGGAGGGGTCGATGGTGATCGATTGCACCTCGCCAGCTCCTGTGGCAACGACGATGACTTTGCCGCCAGCCACTCGGGCTTCGACGGTTTTGGCGGCGAGTTCTTCTTGGGTTTTCTGCATGCCGGCTTGCATTTGCTGGGCTTGCGCCATGAGTTTTTGAATGTCCATTTTTTTTGAGTAGTTAGTAGAGAGTATTGAGTAGAGAGGTGCTGCCTACGGCACTTAGAATTTAGAGTTTAGAGTTTAGAATTTAAACTTTAATGGTGCCTTGGAAGATTTCGAGGGCTTTTTTGATGAGTGGGTCTTGGTGAAATTCGTCCTCGGCAGGGGCGGCTTCTTCGGGTTGGGGTGTTGGCTCGGGATTGAGTCTGGGGGCTGGCGCTGTGGCCTGAGGTGACTGGATTTCAGTGAGGGGGCCGTCCGGGGCACTGGCGATCATCGCGTCAAGGCCCGAGGGGGCTGGCGCGCTGGCCTCCGGTTGCGGTGCTGGCTGAGCTGGTGCTGATGGAGTTGGTGCTGATGGAGTTGGAGTTGGCTCGGGGGCAGGTGCCGGCTCTGGCGTTGCGGCGGGAACGGGCGGCTGTTGAGCTTCTGGTGATGGGGCCGGAGTAGGAGTAAGAGTAGAAGGAGCGGGAGCGGGAGCTGGGGCTGGGCTTGGGGTGGCTAAAGTTGCCGCCTGCTCGATGGGTCCCGCTCCAGCGAGGGCTTTGATGACGTCGCCGATGCGGATTTCATTGAGCGATTGAATGGCTTTGATGAGTCCGATTTCAAAGTGAAGTCGCTTGTTGGCGGCCCATTTCATGCGCCCTTCGGTGTCGGCTAAGGTGTCGATGAGCGCGAGAATGCGGTCGGTCTGGATGGGTTTCGCCGCCACGACGAGCGGGTCCCAGATTTCTGCGGGGAATCCTTCGTTGCTGGCGTCGGGATCGAGACGGGTGACGAGTAAGGCTCGCAGGCAGCCGATGAGTTCTCCGAGGAGCTGGGAGAGTTCTTTTCCGGTTTCCGATTGTTGATGAATGAGTTCGAGAGCCGCAGGGCAGTCTTTTTTAATCAGGTGAGTGGTCAGGGTGGCGACGGTTTCCCGGGAGGTGAAGCCAAAGATTTCCAGCACATTGGCTTCCGTGATCTCTTCGCCGCAGAAGGCAACGAGCTGATCGAGCATCGATTGGGCGTCGCGCATACCTCCGTCAGCGCCTTTAGCGATCGCCCAGGCTGCGGGGTCATCGAGTTTGACTCCTTCTTCGGTGGCAATGTACTGAAGGTGCTTGGCGATGGTGGGGGTAGGGATGGGGCGGAGGTCGAATCGCTGACAGCGGGAAATAATCGTTGGCAGGATTTTATTCGGCTCGGTGGTGGCAAAGATGAATTTGACGTGTTCCGGTGGCTCTTCGAGCGTCTTGAGCAGGGCGTTGAATGCCGCCGTGGAGAGCATGTGCACCTCATCGATGTAGTAGATTTTGAATTTCCCTTGGGCCGGGGTGAACTGAACGCTTTCGCGTAGGTCGCGGACGTTATCGACACCATTATTGGATGCTCCATCGATCTCGAGCACGTCGAGCGAAGTGCCTTCGGCGATTTCCTTACAAATAGGAGCCTCGGGATCGAAGTTTGCATTCGGTCCATCGGGGCAGTTGAGGGCTTTGGCGAGAATGCGGGCCGTGGTTGTTTTTCCGGTGCCTCGAGGCCCGACGAATAGCCAGGCGTGCGCTAGGCGGTCGCGTTCGATCGCATTGCGGAGGGTGGAAATGACATGATCCTGCCCGAGAACATCATCAAATGTTTTCGGACGGTATTTTCTGGCAAAGACCTGGTAGCTCACGCGGGTAACTTAGTGAAGATAACGGGTTTGAAAATGCGAAATTACGAAATAATGAAAAAAGAACGGGGAAGCGGGGCTCATATCGCTGGACGGCGATGGTTGATGCCTGCGGCGCTCGACAGAATTAACAGAATTTTTCAGAATTTCTTGGGTTGAGGGCTTGGGTTGCCGACAAGTTGCAAACTTGTCCTACTTTCCACAAATTTCAGAGGCACCTGTTTTTCGGTTGAACTGCGCTGAGTTGTGTGGCATGTTTGCCTAAGTGTTCTTCAAGTGATCTGGAATCTGGATCGTGGGTGGCTGGCGTGTTTTGAGTTTGGACATAAAATGAGTGACTCATGGCAGTTTTTGAACGAAATGGAGACAGTTGACCGTTACATAGACAGTAGAAACCGTGATGATGAAATCCATATCCCAATTAATCACCCCTTTGATTGCGACGAGTGCGCTGCTGCTCTGTGCTGTGAGCGCGGAGGCTAAGGTGTGGCCTTTCAATGAAAAGAAGGTCCCCGAGACTAAAGGGGATTTACTCTCTATTCAGGAGGCTTTGATCGAGACCTTGCCTCATGCCAGTGCCGCCACGGTGGGTATTAAACTTGCTGAGGGTTTTGGCAGTGGCGTCATCGTTTCCCCTGAAGGGCTGATTCTTACCGCGGCCCATGTTTCAGGTGGAGTGGACAAGGAGTTAACGGTGGTGATGAATGATGGCACGGAATATAAAGCGGTATCGATGGGGCTCATCTCCAATACCGATGCTGCGATGATGAAGATTGTGGATGACGCTGTTGATAGTGGGTCATTTCCCTACGTCGATATCAATAAAGAGAACGATTACAAGCTGGGGCACTGGGTGTTTGCGCTCGGGCACTCCGGTGGATTCGATCAGTCGCGTGGCCCGGTGGTGCGCTTGGGGCGGATTGTGCAGGATAAGGAGTCAACGATTCAGACCGACTGCAAAGTGATTGGCGGCGATTCCGGCGGGCCGTTGTTTGATATGGATGGTCGCTTGATAGCCATTCATAGTCGGGTAGGGAGAGAGACGGTTGTGGAAAATCTCCATGTGCCGCTGCGTGAGTATCTTACTCATTGGGATGAGATGAAAAATAATCAATTTGTAGGCGACGGACCCTTTGCCAAGCGGCCTGTGAAAGGCTCTGGGTTTTTAGGGCTGGGGACGAAGGATTCAGAAGAGGGTGTGAAGGTTACTAAAGTGGGGGAAGGGTTTGCCGCTGAAAAGGCGGGGTTTAAGGTGGGCGATATCATTTTGGAGCTGAATGGCGAAAAAGTAGAGGGTAAGTCGGAGTTTAAAGCCATGCTTGCTGAAATGGCTGCGGGCGACTCGCTCGAGGTGAAGCTCACTCGCGATGGCGAGCCGATGACCATTAAGCTGAAGCTTGGAAAACGATAATTTTTAAAAGAACAACGATGAAGGAAATTACACCACAATATTTAAGAAGCATGCCATGGATGATGGTGATGGTGATCTTGGGATTGAATCTATCCTCCGTAGTATCCTCGGTAGCGCAGAATGTGCTGCCCTCGGATGTGCGGATTAATGGCAAGCTTGTTTGGGAGGCGTTTGAGTCTCAGCGGCAAGTGCTTCAGGCCAGCAGTGCTGTGATTTACACCGATCAAAAAGCACATGTGAAATCCGTTTATGGTGTCGTGGTTAGTCCTGAAGGTCATGTGCTGACCAAGGCGAGCGAAATTGAAGGGGCTGATCATCTTAGCCTGCGTATTGATAGGGGATTCTATAAGGATGTGGAAGTCATCGGCGTGGATCCGCAGTGGGATGTGGCGATGCTCAAGGTGAACTCGGATCATTCCTTTGTTCCCGTGCAGTTGAGTCAGGCCGACGATGTGGGGCAAGGGCATTGGTTGATTTCCAATGGCTCTGCATCACGCAGTATGCGCCGGGTGCGGTTGGGAATCGTTAGTGCGATCACTCGCGAGATTAAGAGCGCTGGCAGCGAGGTGATTCTGGGTGTGCTTCTTAGTCGGGATTCGGATTTAAAAGTGGAAAAAATCACGCCGAAATCGGGCGCTGAGAAAGCAGGGTTAATGGTGGGTGATGTGCTCACTTCATCGGATGGGGTTAAGCTCAAGGAGCGGGCCGATCTTTTAAAATCGATGCAGGGGAAGAAGCCGGGAGATGTGATTGAGATTGAGCTAATGAGAGGGGAGGAGGTGAAAAATCTTGAGGTCGAGCTGATGGCGCGACCCGGTAAAAAGATGCTCACTCGAAACGATCAAATGAGCGGAGGTGCCAATTCTCTTTCAAAGAGGCGCGATGGATTTCCTAGGGTGATTCATCATGATACCCCACTGATCAAATCCTCGGTGGGTGGACCACTGCTGAATCTCGACGGTGAATGTGTCGGTATGAATATCGCCCGAGCCAGCCGTGTGGCGACCTTTGCCATCCCCGCCCGTGAGTTGCGCGAGATTATTGATGAGATGGTGGAGTAGACTTGCGCCCAAACTTTGGTGTAGACTTATAAAGTGGAAAACCCCTTGAAGCTGTACACTTCAAGGGGTTTATAAGTGGTACACCCGAAGGGATTCGAACCCCTGGCCTCCTGATTCGTAGTCAGGCGCTCTATCCAGCTGAGCTACGGGTGCACTTTGGGCTGATTAGCGTGAGCTTGTGTCAGCTGCCTTGCGGCGGGCGGAAAAGACCACATTATGAGGTGGGAGTCAAGCCAACAGCGGATAAAAAGTGAATTTTTTTGAGGGTTGTGTGGATACTTAGGTTGTGGGCTGGGTTGAATTTTAGTTTTCGGAGTTTTTTGTTGATTTGGGCTGGGCGGTTGGAAGCCGCCGCCACGGGAGGCTGAGGCCTGGTTCAGGAATCAGGATGTAAATTCAGCATTCAAAATTAACCATTTACAATTTCGCCGTAGGCGTGTGGGGTTCGAAGGTGGTGCTGCGTTGGTGGGCGCTGGCGCTGGCGGCTTTGCGGGCTTGTTGCTGGAGGTGTTCTTGGAGGCGGAAGCGTTTTTTGCCTTTGGGCCGTTGGATGCGGCGCGAGCTGCCGTCTTCGAGGATTTCGTAGGCGTTGCAGTTGTCTTTAAAGGCAGCTTCGAGAATGTTGAGGAGGCGTTTTCGGCTGGATTTATCTTCGATGGGGATCATCAGTTCTACCCGTTTTTCGAGGTTGCGGGTCATCCAATCGGCCGAGGCTATGTAAACGAGCGGTTGTCCTCCATGGTGGAAGGAGAAGATGCGGGCGTGCTCGAGATAGCGGTCGATCACGGAGACGATGGTGATGTTTTTGGCTTCTTTGCGTTTTCCGGGTTTGAGACAGCAGAGGCCTCGGATGTTGAGTTTGATTTGCACTCCGTCTTTGGAGGCTTTGTAGAGGGCGTCGATGATGTCCTGATCTTGCAGAGAGTTTATCTTGGCGGTGATGGCAGCGGGTTCCCCTTGTTTGGCACGTTTGCCTTCCGCTGAGATCAGCTCGAGCAGTCGCTGCTTCATGTGAGTGGGCGCAGGGACCAGCTTGCGGAAGCGGGTGAGTTTAGAGCGGCCGGTGACGGCGTTGAAGATGAGTGAGGCATCGGCGCCGTAGGCGGGGTTAGAGGTGAGGTAGGAGATGTCGGTGTAGAGCCGGGCAGTGGATTCGTTGTAGTTTCCTGTGCCCAGGTGGACGTAGCGCTTGAGTCGTCCATCTTCATTGCGGATGACGAGGGCAATTTTCGCGTGGGTTTTGAGTCCTTTTACGCCATAGACAATTTGGACGCCGGCGCGCTGGAGTTCATCGGCGCGCATGAGGTTGCGGGCTTCGTCAAAGCGGGCTTTGAGTTCGATGAGGACGGTGACTTGTTTGCCATTTTCAGCGGCTTTGATTAGGGCCTCGATCACTCGGGAGTGGGCGGCAGTGCGGTAGAGGACCTGTTTGATGGCGATGGTGGCGGGGTCAGTGGCAGCTTCTTCTAGAAAGCGGAGTATGGGTTCAAAGCTTTCGTAGGGGTGATTGAGTAGGATGTCGCGTTCTGCTAGGGCGCTGAAGATAGATTCTCCGGGCTGGATTTGTGGGGAGGGTTGTGGCTCCCAGGGTTCGTCCCGCAGGTGATCGAATCCTGAGGCGAAGGCGATCGACATGAAATCGGTGAAGGCCAGCGGGCCGGAGACGGGGTAGGTGTCATCTGCGGTGGCGTTGAGGAGGTGGCGGACGGTTTTTTTAAGTGGGGCGGGGGCGTTGCTGGGGAGTTCGAGTCGCACGGTGTTGCTGGTGATGCGTGCGGCGAGCACTTCTTCCATTTCTCCCGCAAGATCAATGGCGTCTTCTTCTTGCACCGCAATGTCTCCATTGCGGGTGATGCGGAAGGGCATGGTGGAGAGCAGCGTTTCATCCGGGAAGAGTTCATTGGCGAAAATGCTGATGATTTCTTCGATGGCAATGAGGTGCTGCTCGGATGGGGTTGATGTGGTGGACGATGCTGGAATATTGAAAAATCGAGGGCTGTTTTCCGGCATGGGGATGAAGACGGTGCGCGTGGTGCCGTCTTCTGTATTTTCTAACTCACATGCGAGGATGATGCGTAATGCGGGCAGGAGGGGTGGCGGTGAGTCCTGGCTGTAGGCGAGGGGGGTGAGGAGCGGGGAGATGGATTCTTCGAATCGATTGGCGAGCACTTTATGCTGTGCGGGGGTGATGGCTTTGCTGTGGGTAATGAGTAGTCCTTCCTCCGCCATGGCGGGAAGGAGTTGCAGATTGAAGAGGGCGTATTGATCCTCAATCATGGTTTTGGCTCGCTCTCTGATGACTTTGAGTTGTTGCTTGGGCGTGAGGCCGCTGATGCCCCGCTTCCGCGATCCGGAGGTGAGCATGAGTTGGAGTCCTCCTACGCGCACTTGGAAAAATTCATCCATATTGGATGCGGTGATGGCGAGGAATTTGAGTCGCTCGAGGAGTGGGAGTTCTTCGCGCAATGCTTCATCGAGCACGCGTTGGTTGAACTCAAGCCAGGATAATTCACGATTGATGTAGGACATGGGGATGGAGAAGTGAGGAAGTGAGGAAGTGGAGGCCTATTATTGGCATTCGTGGAGGGTGACGGTGAGGCCGTAGATGTCTTGGAAGAGGTTGGATTTGGATAGCATGGCTTGGCGTTCGATCGAGGCGTCTGTGACGCCGTGGAGTTCGATGTGAAGTTTTTGTTTGTCGATGCTGACGCTGATCTCTCCGATGCGGGACGAGTGGGTGCGGTCGAGGGCGTCGGCAATTCGGAGAATGGCAGCAAGCTTGGAAACGCGGATGCGATCGTGGGCACGAAGGTCTCGGTATTCGGGGTGGCTAGGTCGCGGGCTGGACTTGCGGTGGTAGCGGGCGACGAGTGCGACTAGAGCGATGTCTTTTTGGGCGAGGCCGAAAATTTCGCTGTGGCTGATGATGTAGTGGGAGTGTTTTTGGTGGGCGCGGGTGCTGATGAAGTTGCCGCATTCGTGAATGATGGCAGCGCACTTCAGGAGTAGGGCATCGTGATCGCTTAGCTGATGGAGTGACGTGGTGGCATTATAAAGCTCCTGGCACAGGCGGGTCACCTGAGCGGAGTGGGCGCGGTGGACCCGGTATTTTCTAGCGAGGCTTTCCGCAGAGCGGAGCACTTCTTTTTGGAATCCATCGGTGAGTGAGAATGAGGTGGGTAAGTCGAGAAGTAAGCCTCGTTCGTAGTCGCTCCCTGGTAGGCGTAGGGTTTCGATTTGAAGTGTCTCAGCGATGGCGAGATTGATCTCTAGTGCTGTGACGATGGATTGCGCGGTGCTGTAGTCGAGTTGGTATTTTTTAACCCGCATTTCCTCGGTCATCGAGCTGATCTCCGATGAAATGTCGGCGAGGGCCCGGTAGCTGCTTTTGGTTTTTCCCGGTTTGGCGAGTTCATCGGCCAGGTGCTGGATTTCATAACCGATGATGACGAGTTCCTCGACTCCGGCATCCATGTAATCGTGGTGGATCTGACTAATTTGACTGTGAATATGCTCACGTATCATCTTGGTCGTGGTGCTACCAGAATCCTGGTTTTCGGCGAGGGGTTGTCCGGTTCGGTAAACTCCGAGTCGGTAGTTGCTGTAGTCGGAGATTCTCCCATTTTTGAAAAGGAGTGCACGGGTGTTGCCTGGGCCGACGTGGATGACCAAGGCGGTCCGTTTTTTCATCGAGGGGGTGTCGCGCAGGCGTCGGCGTGTTTTGAGGTAGATGAGGCGCGTCATTTCGCCCTCGTCGATGGTTTCAATGTGGAGGCCGCAGCCGATTTGGATGCGGGTGAGGAAGGTTTCGCTGTTTTTGGCCTCGGAGAGGATGTTGGTGGCGACCGCCCGGATTGGAGTGTCTTCTGTGGCCCCTAGTTCGCGGAGCGTTTCGCGGTAGCCGTTGAGGATATGGACACAGCGCTCAATGGTAGATCTTCGAATACGGCCGCCACGGAAAATATCTTGTCCAAGTGGAAGTGATTGTTCGAGGAAGTCTCCGGGGGCGTCTTCGAGCGTGGGGTGTTTTTCGATAACAAGAAGAGAGACTGAACAGGCTCCGATGTGGATGGCGGCTTGGAGGGATGGCGGGGTCATGGTGAACTTGGGGCGGTAAGCGATGTCCTTGAAATCGGGAATAGGATGCGGAAGGGGATGCGGGTTCACTGTGAGTCATTGAGGGGTGAATGTCTTGTCAAAAAGAGTGGCAATCGTGTTTCTTTAAGTTGAGATGATAGGCGTGGGTGAGTTATGGTATATTATCTAGGGCTGATCGGGTGTCTAAAAATTGTATATTTGAGGATATTGCGCTTGATTTTTTAGTTGGGAAATGTTTTCAAATGCGACCCGCAGTGTGTCTTTTCTAAGCGCACGTCATTTTCATCACTATTACACAACAAGGAAGTCCGATATGGAAGCGTCAAACATCATCCCGTTTGATCAATCTGAACGAGCTCCCCGATCCTCAGCCAATTCTATGAACACTAATCTTCTCACCCAAGCCGCCGAGCTTATTCCAGACCCGCAAATTCTTGTCAACGTCGTCTCTAAGCGAGTTACTCAGCTCAATCAGGGCCGTGCACCACTCATCGACACCGTGCCCAGCATGAGTGCCGCTGATATCGCCTTGACCGAGATTATCGAAGGTAAGGTAATCATCGCTAAGAAAGAAGGCGAGTAATCGCGCTTCTTCAGCCGGATGCTGCTTACGTGCAGTTCTGGCTGTGATTCATTATTTAACCCCATCTGAAATATGAGTGCGGATATTGCCACCAATCGTAAGGCTCGTCGCGACTATCATATTTTAGAAACCTATGAGTGCGGCATTGAGTTGAAGGGCACCGAGGTGAAATCGATCCGGGACGGCAAGGCAAATATTGCCGATGCCTATGCCCGCATTGAAAATGGTCAGGCATTTCTCTATGGATGCCACATCCAACCCTGGCAGACGGCTGGGGAGTGGTTTCAGCACGGGGTGACCCGCCCGCGTAGGTTGCTGTTGCATAAAAGTGAAATTCTTAAGCTGGCTCTGGCAACCGATCAAAAAGGCTGCACGCTTCCAGGTTTGAGAATGTATTTCAAAGGCGGTCGTGTGAAAGTTGAGATTGGGATCGGTAAGGGAAAAACGCACACGGATCAGCGCCAAGAGCTTAAAAAGCGGACTGAGCTACGTGAAGCTCAGCGTGAGATGGCGAGGTTTAATCGTCGTTAATCTATTCGAACGGTCCTCCTCATTCTTTTACTCCGATTTCTCATGTTCGCTATCCGCGAGTTTCATTGTATCACGCCGAAGTGGGCGATGCAGTTGCATTACCATGAGTCCTTGGCCTCAACCAATGATGAAGCTCGGCGATTAGCTGAAGACGGTGCGCCACATGGCACTGTCGTTCTAGCGGATCATCAGCATGCGGGGCGTGGGCGACGAGGTGCTGTTTGGGCATCTGGTCCTGGAGAGGGGCTTTTGTTTTCGCTTGTTCTGAGGCCTGAGAACCCTCGGCGGTTTTGGAGTCGACTTGCTCTCGCTAGTGGCTTGGGGATCGTCAATGCGCTACGAGATGAGTGGGGGATTCCCGCTGAGATCAAGTGGCCTAACGATGTTTATGTGAATGGCCGAAAGTGCGCCGGAATCCTTGTCGAATCTCAAGATGGATTTGCGGTGGTGGGTGTGGGGCTGAACGTTGCGGCCTCTCCGGAGGGTGATGATTCTACGTCATTGACTGAGGCCTTGGGTGAATCTCTATCACGGGAAGAAGTTCTGGCTGTTGTGCTGGACGGGCTGATGGCAGAGTCGAAAGCGTGTGCCGATGGCTTTTCCCATCAGATAGCGCGGATGCGGCCACTTTGTTTTCTGACCGGGAAGAAGGTGACATTTCGTTCGAATCAAGAACAGATCGAGGGGCTCGTCATCGGCATTGGTGACGAGGGAGATCTTCTGGTCGAAGTGGACGGTGAGGTGCAGCTGTTTCAGCAGGCGGAGCTGATTCGGGTTGAATCGTGAATGAATCTAAGCTGAAAGGGGGGTAAGGCAGCGGGTGGGTTCCCATGTCAAAAAATCTCTAGTGTATTCGCCCTGCCGGGGTTTTCCCTTTTATCTGCTTGGATTCCCCCCAGATAGGTTCTAGTTTTCGTTCCTATGCTAGAAACTGTCTCCGCACTTTCCCAGCTCCTTAACGAATATCGCTCAGTTTCTCAATCCGAGCGCGAAAAAGGAACTTACTTTGAGGAACTCATCCTCACCTACCTTCGTTATGAGGCCTCTTATGCTGACCTTTTCTCTAATGTTTGGCTCTATGCGGATTGGGCGAAAGAGCAGGGGCTAGACGCGAGAGATACTGGCATCGACCTTGTTGCTAAAACAGAAGGCACGGACGAATTCCACGCCATTCAGTGTAAATGCTACGCTGAAGACTACCGAATTCAGAAGTCAGATATCGATAGCTTTTTCACCGCCTCCGGCCAAAAGCCCTTCACCCATCGCCTCATCGTCACCACCTCCAATAACTGGAGCGACAACGCCGAGAAATCCCTCCACGGTCAACAAATCCCCGTCTCAAAAATCGACCTCATCGATCTTGAAAACAGCCAGATCGACTGGGCCAAATACCAGCCCTCTAAAAAGCCCACCCTCAAGCCTAAATACGATCCCCGCCCGCACCAAGCCTCCGCCATCAACAATGTGCTCCTCGGCTTAAAAAATGATGCCCGTGGTAAACTCATCATGGCATGCGGCACAGGGAAAACCTTCACTTCCCTCAAAATTGCCGAGGAAATAGCAGGGAAAAACAAACGCGTCCTCTTCCTCGTCCCCAGCCTCTCACTCCTCTCCCAGTCGCTCACAGAATGGACGCAGCAGAGTAAAACCCCTCTCCATTCCTTCGCTGTCTGCTCAGATTCTGAAATCGGCAAAAAACGCAAACGCAACGAGGACATCGTGGAAACTTTCGCCCACGAGCTCCGCTACCCAGCCACCACTGACCCACGTAGCCTAGCCGCCGCCATGGAGAAACGCCACGACTCCCAACACATGAGCGTCGTTTTCTCCACCTACCATTCCATCGATGTCATCAGTAAGGCACAGCACCTCCACGGGCTTGCCGACTTTGATCTCATTATCTGCGATGAAGCCCACCGCACGACAGGAGCTACTTTTGATGACGAAAAAGAAAGCAACTTCGTCAAAGTCCACGACGCCGAGTTCATCCACTCTGCCAAACGCCTTTACATGACCGCCACCCCGCGCATCTACGCGGACTCAGCCAAGGCAATGGCAATCAAGGACAGCGCCGCACTCTGCTCCATGGACGATGAGGCACTCTACGGAAAGCGTCTCCACGTCATCAATTTCTCAGAAGCCGTCCAGCTCGGACTCCTCTGCGACTACAAAGTCATCGTCCTCCAGATCGATGCCGAACACGTCTCTGAACGACTGCAAAACCTCCTAGCCGACGAAAACAACCAACTCAAAGTCGATGACGCCGCCCGCATCATCGGCTGCTGGAAAGCACTCAGCAAGCAAGGCGTAGCCGAGGATCTAGGTGACGACACCGATCCCATGAAACGTGCTCTCGCCTTCTGCCAAGTCATCGAGCCTCACACCGCCAAGCGAGGAACCCACAAAGTCAGCTCTAAACAAATTTCCTCCATGTTCCAAGCCGTCGTGGATGCCTACCAAGAACAAGCCGAAAACGAAGAAGATCAGGATGAAAGAGTCAACACCATCCTCTGCGAAGCCGCCCACGTCGATGGCTCCATGAATGCCTCTGAGAAAGAGGAAAAGCTCCAGTGGCTCAAAGACGCAACGCCGGAGAACACCTGCCGCATCCTCAGCAATGTCCGTTGTCTATCAGAAGGCGTGGACGTGCCCGCTCTGGATGCCGTGCTCTTTCTCACCCCGCGCAGCTCGCAGGTAGATGTCGTCCAGTCCGTTGGCCGTGTCATGCGCAAAGACCCCGCCGGAAAGAAAAAACGCGGCTATGTCATCCTCCCCGTCGTCATCCCCGCTGGTATGAAACCTCACGAGGCCCTCAACGATAACAAAGTCTATAAAGTCGTATGGGAAGTCCTTCAGGCCCTGCGATCCCACGATGACCGCTTTGATGCCATGATCAATAAACTCGATCTCATCGGCAAAGATAACCAAAAAATGGAGGTCATTTCCATCACCGATAAAATTCAGAAAAAATCCCCCAAACAAAAATCCCCCAAGGGGAAATCCAATCAAACCTCAGGAAAAGGCCAACACAGCATCGGCGAAGCAAGTTCCCGTGGCGGTCCCGTCCAAGCCGATTTCCAGTTTAACGTCGGCGAACTCGAACGCGCCCTCTACGCCAAAGTCGTCAAAAAATGTGGCAACCGCAACTACTGGGATGAATGGGCAAAGGACATCGCCAAGATCGCCCAAACCCACATCACACGCATCACCCAGATAGTCAGCAAGCCCGAGAATAAAAAAGAAGTTAAAGCCTTCACCGACTTCGCCAACGAACTTCGTGACGACCTCAACGACTCCATCACCAACGAGGAAGTCATCGAGATGCTCGCCCAGCACCTCATCACGAAACCCGTCTTCGATGCCCTCTTCGAGGACTATTCCTTCGCCTCTAACAATCCCGTCTCCACCGCCATGCAGAGCGTGCTGGATATCCTCCACGAGCACCGACTCGAAAAGGAAGCCGACACCCTGGAGAAATTCTACGCCAGCGTAAAAATGCGTGCCGCTGGTATCGACAACGCCGAAGGAAAACAAAAAATCGTCGTCGAGCTTTACGATAAATTCTTCCGCAATGCCTTCCCCCGCATGACCGAACGCCTCGGCATCGTTTACACCCCCGTGGAAGTCGTGGACTTCATCATCCACTCCATCAATGACCTGCTGCAATCCGAGTTCAACCAAACCCTCGGCTGCAAGGGCGTCCACATCATCGACCCCTTCACTGGCACCGGCACCTTCATCACCCGCCTCCTCCAGAGCGGCCTCATCAGCAAGGAGCAACTCCCGCACAAATACCAACACGAAATCCACGCCAACGAAATAGTCCTCCTCGCCTACTACATCGCCGCCATCAACATCGAAGCCGTCTATCATTCCCTCATGTCCGAGCCTGAAGATATATCGCCCCTTCAGAACTCTGATTCTTCCGCCCCAACGGGAGAACACCCACTCTCTTCCGCCCCAACGGGGCATAATATGACAGCCCAGGGCAACGCCCTGACTTTTATACATAAGTTTTTTGTTTAGAAAAAGCAAGCCAGGCTTCGGCGTAAGCATCAACTTTTTGAAAGCCTCTCCACAGGGTTTCTGTGCCAGGCGCAGGATCATGCTTACGATTCA
>Ga0256845_1002057_pt1 | contig 15053 bp, 15 predicted proteins | sample RiftiametaG_FD_189101 | JGI IMG/M metagenome (GOLD analysis project Ga0256845, IMG submission 189101) | Tube worm associated microbial communities from hydrothermal vent at the East Pacific Rise, Pacific Ocean - Riftia | ecosystem: Host-associated > Annelida > Integument > Unclassified ...
AATTGCGATGGTTTCGATTCAACACATGTTGCTCGAAGAAAATGCGCAAACCAAAATGCTTTTGCAAGTGCACGACGAACTCGTCTTTGACTTGCATCCCACCGAGCAGTATCTCATCCCAAAAATTGAACACCTAATGAAAACCGCCATTCCAATGAAAATTCCGCTACTCGTTGAATCTGGAACCGGCTCCACTTGGCTTGAAGCTCATTAGAAAAAAAGGTGAAGCCAACGTTTCGCTTTGCTCAATCATTCCCGCCCTTGTATGTTACAATTTTTCGTCCATTTGTTTAGTGTTCTTTTCGCGCATTTTAGCGGACAAAAAATAGGCGGTCTGGGTTTTTGGTCCTCAGATTTTTCCCTGATAACGGATACACCAATAACAGATAACCAAATCATTTTTCGCGGACAAAAAGGAGGACGAAGGTTGGTCGTTCCGTCTTTAGGCGGTCGGGGTTTTAACTGGTCAATCTAGAGGCACCGTCGATACAAAAATTAGAGCAGTGCTACCTCGATATTTTTACCGAGTAGTTGAAATAAAAAAGAAGAACTAAGCGCCGCTCCTATTTTTTCTTCGTAGATTATGCAGATGAACGGGAGTTTTTTATTTAAAGTGAGTATTTATATTGAAATGGAATGATAAAATCTTCCGTTTGCTAGGTTGACACTCAGAGGGGGAGATGATAAACACGCAACCATTTTTCGAATAATGGATTTTAATTTTGGAGAATATGAAGATGGCTGCAGAGAAGAAAATAACCCCAAAAAATGGAACGAAAAAGGAAAGAGGAATTCTCTTTTCTGGTGGAGAAATTAAAATTAAGCGAAATAAATATTTTTCGATTAAGGTGCTTCGCGATCAGCTTGGCCGATTGTTGGCTTTGCGGGAGCGGATTACTGGCGAAATCTCTTCGATTACACTGAATTCGTTGAGTTCAACAGAACGTGATCCTTCTCTTTCGGATCAAGGAACCGATACGTTTGACCGTGAATTTGCCTTAAATCAGTTGGGTTCGGAACAGGAAGTTTTGTATGAAATTGATTCGGCGATTCGTCGTTTGGAAGATGGGACGTACGGGATTTGTGAGATCAGCGAAAAACCGATTAATATTGAGCGTTTGCAGGCGTTGCCTTATGTGCGGCATACGATTGAAACGCAGTCTGAGTTGGAGAAAGGGCAAGATAAGTACCGATCTTTTGGCTCGCCCTTTCAACGATAATTTTTTATTGGAATTTATATATGTTCGTTCTATTGCTTGGATGGTTTATTCTTGTTTTTGATCAGCTTACTAAACAAGCGGTTCGGAGGCATTTAGTGTATGGGGAATCGCGCCCTTTGATTGATGGTTTTTTTAATTTGGTTTATGTGCGTAACGATGGCGCTGCGTGGAATATATTGAATGAACATGGGTGGATTTTAATTTTCATCTCTCTTTTTATGCTCGTTTTTTTGTTCTATTATCGACATTCCTTATTTGGGACAGAGGGTTATTTCCAGCGGATTTTGTTGGGTTTGTTGTTGGGGGGTATTTTGGGAAATTTAGTGGATCGCATCCATTTTGGTTGGGTGACTGATTTCTTGGATTTTGAGTTTGGTTCGTATCATTATCCTTCTTTTAATGTGGCGGATTCTTCGATTTGTATTGCTGTTGGACTCTATTTTATTAACAATATCTTTTTCCAAAAAAAGAAAGAGACGGACGATGTGTCGGTTGTAGAGGAGTAAGCATTGTTAAAAAAAGAGAAAAAGATGGGGTGTGCCGGATATTTTTTGGTGGGGGCAACTGCATCGGGAAAAACAGCGGTGGCTCATTATTTAGCACAAAAAATGGGGACTTCGGTTGTTTCGGTGGATTCGATGAATCTGTATCGGGGGATGAATATTGGAACGGCTAAGCCTTCGAAAAAAGAGCAAGAAGTTGTGCGTTATGAGGGCATTGATCTTGTCGCACCTACCGGAAAATTTAGTGTTGCAAAATATTTAGATGCCGTTCGGCCTGCTTTTCTCTCGGAATCTATTCCTATTGTTGCTGGTGGAACGGGGTTGTATGTAAAGTGTCTGACAGAAGGTTTTTCATTGGTTCCGCCTGAAAATACGCCGCTTCGTTCGGAGTTGGAATCGTGTTGTTTAAGTGAATTACAAAAAAAAGTAAAAGAGCTTTCGCCCCAGCAGTATGAGATCCTTACTGTGGACGATCAGCAAAATCCACGTCGACTTATTCGAATGATTGAAAAAGCGAAGGGCGGTACTGATTTTTCAAAACAAAGAACGTGGAATCAAAAATCAAAATCGGTTTTGGTTGGTTTGCACGTAGAGCGTAGTGTGCTGCACCAGCGTATTGCAAAACGTGTAGAACAGATGTATGAAAATGGATTGCTAGAGGAGGCTAGAGAACTTTTAAAGATTCCGTTGTCTAGTACAGCTCTTCAGGCGATTGGGTATGCCGAAGCTTTTGGGGTGCTTAATAATGAGCTAACGTTAGATGAGGCAAAAGAGCGAACCATTATTCGTACGCGACAATTGGCGAAACGTCAGATTACGTGGTTTAAAAATCAATTGAAGGTGGAATGGATTGATACGGCAGATTTTTCCACTCAAGAGGAGTTGGCGAATGCTGTTTTGCAGGCGTGGGAAAAGGCTGGACCTAGTACGGTTGTGTTTGACGCTGGAAGATAAAACAGAGAAGATGTTTGGATGAGTAAAACAATACAAATTAAAGATAACAACATCGACTCGGTTCTTCTGGTTGGGGTTATTTTGCGCCGTGGAAATGAGTGGCAAACAAAAGATACACTCGATGAGTTGGAACAACTGGTGAATAGTGCAGGTGCCTTGGTGAAGGAGCGTTTTGTTTGCCGACAACAAAAAATCGGTGCAGGATATTATATTGGAACGGGAAAGGCGGAAGAAATTGCAGAATGGATTGAAGAAAATCCCGTCGCAATGGTTGTTTTTGATGATGATCTAACGCCCGCTCAGGGACGGAATCTAGAGAAAACGTTAAAGGTTCGAGTATTGGATCGAACTCAATTGATTCTTGATATTTTTGCGCAGCGCGCCCAAACAAAAGAGGGTTGCTTGCAAATCGAGTTGGCTCAACATCAATATCTCTTGCCTCGTTTGAGGAATATGTGGACTCACCTTGAACGTCAAAAAGGGGGAATCGGATTGCGTGGTCCCGGTGAAACACAGCTCGAAATGGATCGTCGCAGAATCCAACATCTTATTCGTCGATTAAAACGCGATTTAGAACTGGTTCGTTTGCGTAGAAGCGAACAACGACGAGGGCGCAAACGTCACGGTTGGGGATTGGTCTCGTTGGTGGGATACACCAATGCGGGAAAATCCACGTTGCTAAATCGACTTTCGAATGCCGATATTTATGTGAAAGATCAACTATTTGCTACGTTGGATCCGACCACTCGACAAATCGATCTGCCTAATAATCAATCGGTGCTTCTTACGGATACCGTTGGGTTTATTCAAAAATTACCCCACCATTTAGTGGATGCTTTTAAAGCCACTCTTGAAGAGGTGGTGGAGGCGGATTTAATTATTCATGTTATTGATGCCTCGCACGAGGATGTGGAGACACAAATGCAGGCTGTTAATACGGTGTTGGATGAGATTGGTGCTTTGGATAAACCAATCTTGCATCTCTTTAATAAAATGGATTCAGAAGTCGGGAAAAATACGGCGCGGCGGTTGGCGCATTTATACGATCCCTCGGTTATGATTTCTGCAAAAACGGGGGAGGGGATTGATCGACTTTATGAACAACTCTCCGATTTGCTGAAACAACAAAAACAAACTTTGAGGCTTTTAATTCCTCTAAATCATGGAAAAATAATTTCTACCTTAAAAAAAACAGCGACTATTTTAGAGGAAGAATATGAAAGTGGGACTGCTGAGCTTTTGGTTCGTGTTTCTTCCCAGATGGCCGCTCAATGTGAACCCTTTATTGTGCAAGAGGAGAGAACAAAATGATTCAACAGGTGATTTCAAAATTGATACATAAGAGTGTTCTGACTCGAGAAGAAGCCGCAGCAACCATGATGGAAATTATGCAAGGCAAAGCAACGAGTGCGCAAATGGGGGCATTTATTACCGCATTGCGTTTCTTTGGAGAAACTTCTGAGGTTATTACAGGCTGTGCAGAAACCATGCAGGCGCATGCGACTCCCATTATCTGTTCCGATCCACATGCTATTGATTTGGTGGGAACAGGCGGCGATGGCTCACATACGTTTAATATTTCCACTACAGCGGCTTTTGTGGTAGCAGGTGCCGGTGTTACCGTAGCTAAACATGGTTCTTATGGTGTTTCGAGCCGTTGTGGAAGTGCAAATGTTTTAAGTGAATTGGGTGTCGATTTAACCTATGGCCCTCAAAAAATGCAGGCTGCTTTAGAAAAAATTGGAATAGCCTTTTTGTTTGCACCCGCATTGCATCCTGCGATGAAACATGTAGTGGGACCTCGGAAGGAACTTGGAATTCGTAGTATCTTTAATATTTTAGGCCCGCTTTGTAATCCCGCTAAGGTGAAAAATGGAGTTTTGGGTGTTTTTTCTTCTGAATTGCTTCCTCTGATTGCGAATGCATCTCAACAACTTGGAGCAACACGTTTGTTTGTAGTGCATGGAAAAGATGGGCTAGATGAATTAACCACTACAACCCAAACCCGTGTTATAGAAATAAATCACGGGAAAATGGATGAATACGAAATAGATCCTTCCGATTTAGGTTTTTCTATGGCTAAGACTTCTGATTTGGTTGGCGGAGATCCGTCGGAAAATGCAGCTATTACGCGTGCTATTTTACAAGGCGAAAAAGGAGCACGTCGTGACATTGTTTTACTTAATGCCACATATGCGATTCTTGCGAGTGGAAAAGTGGACTCTTTAGAAGATGCTTTAAAATGGGCGAAAACATCTATTGATTCTGGTGCCGCTTTTGCAAAATTAAATGCGCTTGCAGATTTTTCTCGTTCCTCTTAAATAGCTTGTTTTTGATTCGTTGTTACGAAACAAGATTAAGAATGTGTTGGGCACAGCTTTGTTTTGTTAAGAGCCCCCATTTTTCAAAACCAGTAGAAGTTGCAGATAAATAAGAAAAAGTTCCTGAGTCTGAACCCAAAGAATCGGGGGTATTAAGAATGATTCCATTTAATTTTTTTTCTTGAAGTTTTCTTTTTGCATTTTCTTCAGGATGATCGGTTTGCAAAGCAAAACCAATCGTTATTTGATCGTTCCGTTTTTGTGTAGAAAGAGTTTTAGAAATATCAGGAGTCGGTTGCAGATGTAAAAATAGATCTTCTGTGGATTTAGCTATTTTTTCGGGTTGTTTTTTTTTCGGCATATAATCAGAAATGGCCGCAACAAAGATGATTACATCAGCAGAATCAAAAAGAGATCTAGCTTGTGTTAACATTTCGTTTGCAGAAATAACGGGATATATATGAGAAAGAGTAGGAAGATTTTCTCTTTCTACTGGACCCGTTATAAAATCAACATCAAAACCTCGTTGAACGGCTTCATTGGCAAGTGCGCACCCCATCTTTCCGCTACTTGCGTTTCCAATAAAGCGAACAGGATCGATATATTCATGTGTCGGCCCCGAAAGGATAAGAATTTTCTTTTTCATGAGTTGCCGTTTTTTTTATTGATTCTGTTTGGATTTAGTTGGTTGAAATCTAAACGTTGTCTGTTTTATATCTGAATTAGAATCTTCGACCTTTACCTTGCTTCATACGTACTCGTTGTTGTTTTGGTGCGGGAGGCTTTTCCAAATAAAGTGCAAACCATTCCTCACCCAAACCCGCATTAGAAAAGTTTTTCACCTTATTATTAGACAATCGTTCCCAATTAAGAGCAAAAGTATCATTGTCGATGGCGTCTTTTGCTTTGCTTAAGAGATCTCGTGCTTTTTCGATTTCTCCTTCTTTAACATAAATCCAAGACATCAATCCATATAGTAATGTTGCGCGATCTCCTCTAAACCATTTTAAATGGCGTTTAAATGTTTTCTCAGCGCGTTTGATCTCTTCATTTTTGAATTCGCGCGCCATTTTCATAGCCACTAAAATAGGTTCCATTAATAACGGACCTTTGAAAAGTCCGCGCGTGTTAAGGATTTCATCTACGCGTTTATAGTCTTTTAGTTGGTAGGAAAATTGCAGTTGCATCGTGGCAATTTGTCGCCCCATTAATAAAGACCACTTTTTAAAAGGTTCAAGCCGACTAGTAAATTCAAGCCCTTGTTTATACAGCTGGTTTTGATCTGCATCAATTTGGCGCTGTATTAATTTTAGATTTCCTCCAGGTTTACTTTGAAATTGTTGAACCTTTCGATTCATTCGTTGTTGTCCAACCAACATGATTTCTTGGAGTTCGTTTTGAACTGCTTTTATTTTTTTTCGCGTAAAAAAAGCGATTAAATAAAAGGATAGAATAAAGGAAAGGATCCCAAAAAAGACCATTGATCCTATACTTACTGTTGAAGCAATCAAAACTCCGACTACTATGGCGGATGCCATTAATGAAAGTAAAATTGAAAACATACCTTGTAACCTTGTTGTTAAAATAAGTTAATCTAATTTTATGAGCACGAAAGCGCATAACGTGTGAAACTGAAAAAAGAAGAGTGCAATAATTCATTAAAAAAGTCACGACAGACTATTCATTATTTATTCAAAAGGAGAATTCCCTTCTTTTTAATACGTTGTTTTAAGTGGTTTAGAGTCTGGTTTTGTCAAGAAAAATATGGAGCCTGTCCCTATGTTTGATTGCCTTTTGAATGCTAGAACTCAAATATTGTTTTTTGTTAAAGAGGGGAGTAAAGTAAGGTAAATGGAAGAGAATCGGTTTTTTATACAAAAGGATTTATCATGAAATTCGAACATGTTCGTCATAAACCCCCTCGTGTATTACACACGGAACGAGAGTTGATCGTTGCGTGTAGTCCATTGCGTAGTCATGTTAATTTGTCGACGATTTTTCGAACGGCGGGGTGTTGCGGAATAAAACAAATTATTGCGACGGGTAATGCAAAGTTGGTGGGGAAAATTGCGCGAGATGGTGCAGATGAGGTGTGCCTAACGGTTAAAAACAGTTTGGCACCTGTATTAAAAAAGTTAAAGAAAGATGGATATGTGTTGGTTGGTTTGGAACAGACCACTCATTCAACTCCGTTAGCGGATTATCGGTTTAATAAAAAGATGGTTCTGGTGGTGGGTTCGGAACGAGAGGGTTTGGCGGATGATTGTTTAGCGTTGCTGGATGCGGTGGTGGAGATTCCTGTTTGGGGTCTTCCATATTCTTATAATGTGGCAACGGCAACATCGATGGCTATGTATGAATATTGTCGGCAACATCCAAATGGATAATAAAAAAAAGCCGCTCTATAAGAAGAACGGCTTTCTAAGGGTTTTAATCGATTGATTAACGAGCGTAAAATTCGACAACCAACGAAATTTCGCAGATCACAGGAACCTCTTCCCGAGTAGGAAGACGATTGAGTTCGGCAGTAAGTTCTTTGTCGTTTGCTGTGATATACTCGGGTGTTTTTGCTACTTGTTGAGCTAAAACAAAGCTATCTAAATCTTTTGATTTTTCACGAACAGTAATTTTGTCGCCTATACGGACTTGATAGGAAGGAATGTTTACCTTTTTCCCGTTTACGCGGAAGTGTGCGTGTGAAACCATTTGACGGGCTTGATAAATGGAACGACAAAGTCCGGCACGAAGAACCACCACATCTAAACGGCTTTCTAGCATTTGAAGCATCACATCACCGGTATTTCCTGGTTTGCGAACGGCTTTCTTAAAAACACCCCGAAGTTGTTTTTCGCTCATGTTGTATTGATAACGTAACCGTTGTTTTTCGGTTAATTGGCGTCCGTAGTCCGATTGTTTTCCGCGACGACGGTTTGGTCCGTGTTGTCCGGGTGGATTGGGGCGGCGTTCTAAGAATTTTTCTGATTTGGGTGAAACGGCAACGCCTAAACGACGTGCTTTCTTAATTTTTGGTCCAGTATATTTCATTATTTTTCCTTTGTTTATCTTTTCCAATTCTGTCTGTCGGAATTAAGCCAGGACAACTGGCCGCTCAATATGTATAACTCAGGTGAGCGCTCGCCCTGCACGATGCAGCATTTATTATTAGGCGATGATCCTTCCTTTCAGCATTCGTTTTTATTGGAAACGAGCGGGCATTTATATCCAATCTGACGGAAGAGTCAATCCCGTTTTTAGAAAGATTTTATTTGGAAGGATGCCGGGAAGTATGATTATGACTGAGCAGGTTCTTTTTTTGCGGGTAATTTTGTTTTAAAAACAAGTCCTTTTTTATTTCCTCGAACAGAAACCACCGATCCATCAAGGATTTCGCCTTGTAAGATGGCTTCGGCAAGGGGGTCTTCTAGGTATCGTTCAACTGTACGGCGTAGTTGTCGTGCTCCATACGATTTGTCGTATCCTTTTTCGATAAGAAAGGTTCGGGCTGTTTTTGTGATCTTTAGCTCGATATCTCGTCTTAAAATTCGATTTTGAATATGGGTTAACTCCAAAGAGATGATGGTTTCAAGATCCTCTTTTGTGAGTTGACGAAAAACAATCATCTCATCCAGACGGTTTAGTAATTCTGGTTTAAAGCTTTTTTTTGCCATTCCCAACATCATCTCTTTTAGTTTTTTATAATCGGCGGATTCGTTGGAGGGCGAAAATCCTAATGCACTTGTTTTGCTCATTTCTTGTGCGCCAAGGTTGGATGTCATGATGACTACCGTATTTCGGAAATCAACACTTCGTCCTAAGCTGTCGGTTAAACGACCTTCTTCAAGAATCTGTAATAACATATGCATAACGTCGGGGTGTGCTTTTTCTATTTCATCGAAAAGGACTACGGAGTAGGGGCGGCGGCGAACGCGTTCGGTGAGTTGTCCCCCTTCTTCATGACCGACGTATCCAGGTGGTGAACCAACCAATCGAGATGCATTAAATTTTTCCATATATTCAGACATATCAATTTGGATTAATGATTCGGGATCATCAAACATAAAGTCGGCCAAGGTTTTTGCCAGCAAGGTTTTACCCACTCCTGTTGGGCCTAAAAAGATAAAGGAGGCGATGGGGCGTTTGGGGTCTTTTAGATCTGCACGGGATCGGCGTAGTGCACGGGCAATGGAGGAGACGGCTTCTTGTTGACCGACGACTTGTTCTCCGACCACTTCTTCGACTCGAAGCAAGCGCTCCATCTCTTTTTCCCCCATTTTCATTAATGGGATGCCGGTCCATTTAGAGACGACTACCATGATATCTTCATCGGTAACTATGGTGCGATTTTCATCTCGTTCTTTACGCCAGGTAATCAAAAGGGATTCGAGCTTTTCTTTTGTTTGGCGTTCTTTGTCTCGGTAACGTGCGGCTTCTTCGAATTGTTGTTCATGAATTGCACTGTTTTTTTTCTGTTCAAATTGAAGAATTTTTTCTTCTAATTTTTTAAATTCTGGCGGACGGCTCATGCTTCCGATTCGTGCTCGGGATCCTGCTTCGTCGATTAAATCGATAGCTTTATCGGGAAGGAATCGGTCGGGAAGGTACCGAGAAGAAGATTCTACAGCGGTTTGTAATGCTTCGTCGGTAAACTGTGCGTGATGATGTTCTTCATATCTTTTACGCAAGCCTTTAAGAATATCTAGAGCGACTTCAATGGTAGGTTCATTCACTTTTACTGTTTGGAATCGGCGTTCTAAAGCGGAATCTTTTTCTATATATTTACGGTATTCTTTTAGTGTGGTTGCGCCGATGCATTGAAGTTCGCCACGTGAGAGGGCGGGTTTGATGATGTTTGCTGCATCCATGGTTCCTTCGGCGGAGCCTGCACCCACAATGGTGTGCATTTCGTCGAGAAACAAAATGATGTTCTTTTCTTTACGAATTTCATCCATCACGGCTTTAATGCGTTCTTCAAATTGACCTCGATATTTTGTGCCGGCCACCATGAGAGCGAGGTCAAGAGTGACTATTTTTTTATTTGCAAGCAGATCTGGAACCGATCCTTCTACAATATTTTGAGCAAGACCTTCGGCAATGGCTGTTTTTCCTACGCCGGCTTCTCCGAGTAAAACTGGGTTATTTTTTGTGCGTCGACAGAGGATTTGAATCACTCGTTCAATTTCATCTTCTCGACCAATCACGGGATCAAGTTTTCCATCTTTTGCTAATTTGGTTAAGTCGCGACCAAAGGCATTTAAAGCAGGATTTTTAGATTTTTTTTGTTTGGTTTCTTTTTCTGGCGCGAGATCAAAAGGGATCTGGTCCTCTTCTTGAGAAGCAAAGAAATCATCTTGATCGGGGTTATAATTGGGATCGAGTATTTTCATGATCACATATCGTGCATCATCGAGATCTACATCTAAATTTTCCAAGACACGCGCGGCAATGCCTTCGCCTTCTCGGAGCAATCCCAATAAAATATGTTCGGTTCCTACGTAGCCATGCCCCAAAGCGCGTGCTTCACTAGCCGAAAGAGCCAGTACTTTTTTTGCGCGAGGTGTGAAAGGAACGTTTCCAACGGTTTTTGTTTCGGGTCCACTACCCACTGCTTTTTCGATTTCCACCCGTACGGAGTCAATATCGATGCCAAGAGATTGCAAAGCGTTTACTGCCACGCCATGACCTAATGCAATGAGACCTAATAAAATATGTTCGGTTCCCACATATCCATGATTAAAATTATCCGCCTCTTTACGGGCTAATTGTAAAACTTGTTGTGCTCGGGGTGTAAAATTATCCATTTTTTATTCCTAACTTATTTTTTTCACTCAAACGATTTTTATCCATAAAATTTCGCAAGATATCTGCTCGGAAAATATCTCGATCAAGTGAGGTCATTGTTTTGTTTCTTTTCTTTTGTAAGTGGGCGGGTTGAATGGCAACAAAAAGTTTGTCGAGGTCATTTCGAGCAAAATCTTTTACAACACCTAAGCTGTACCCAAGACGTAACATAGAGAGAAAGTTTAACGCCTCCGAACTAGTGATTAGGCGTGCACAGGATAGGATTCCGAGTGCCCGTGCCACTTGATCTTTAATGATAATGGTTCGATCTTGCAAAAGCCGCTCGCGCGCATTTTTTTCGTGTTCAATTAATTCGGATACAATTTGTTCTAAATGTTCAACAATTTCTTTTTCCGAACGTCCCAGTGTAATTTGATTAGAAATTTGAAACATATTTCCAGCCGCTTCGGTTCCTTCGCCCCACATGCCTCGAACCGCTAATCCGATTTTAGAAATCCCGTTCATCACAGGTTCCATCTCTTCCATTAACACCAATCCTGGAAGATGAAGCATAACCGAAGCGCGCATTCCCGTTCCTACATTTGACGGGCAAGAGGTCAAATAACCTAACTTAGATGAAAAAGCATAGGTTACTCTTTTTTCTAATTCATCATCTAATTTATCGGCCTGTTTCCAAGCAGCTTTTAAATCGAGTCCAGGATGTAATGCTTGAATTCGAATATGGTCTTCTTCGTTCACCATAATGGTTAAGGTTTTATTGTGTGCAATAAAAACACCGCTTCCTGTATCTTTTCCAGCTAACTCTTGGCTAATGAGATGTTGTTCAAAAAGAAGATCTCGATCTAATTCCGAGAGGGTGCCCATCTCTACTCCCACAAACGTTTCTTTCATTTCTGTGAACGCGTCGATGCATAGATCCCAAACTTCTTTCTTGGTCTCTTTGGTTGCCCAATTCGGAAAAGAATACTGTTCAATATTTCGTGCCAAACGAATCCGACTACTAATGGCAGGACCTTCGGCCAAGAGCATATTTTCTTCAGAAATCAATCCATCAATGGTCATGAATAACCTCCGAACTCTCTGCGCGTAATGCATTAATTTGATCTCGAAGGACAGCGGCTTTCTCATAATTTTCTTTTGCAATAGCCGATTCAATCTCTTTTTGTAAAATAGCCACTTTTGCAACGACTCGGGCTTCGCTACCTTGCCGTGCAGGAATTTTTCCGACATGTTGCGAGCTATGGTGCATCGCTTTGGTCAAGGCACTAAGTTCTCCAAAAAAGGCGTTATAACACTCGGGGCAACCGAGTCGGGCACGCTTTTTAAATTCTGCTCGGGTCATTGAACACCGGCTACACGAAAGATCAAATTCGGGCAAAGTGGCATCCTCTTCGTCTATTTTTTTTCCTTCCACGCCCAAGCCCATCAAAATATCAGTAATTGAAATGGGGGCATTTAAATCGATCCCATTTTTCATGGCGCATTCTTGGCACAAATTTAATTTTTTCACGTGACCATTCATCACCTGTGTAAGGTGAATGCTCGCTTCATTTTTTTTACATTTTTCACATTTCATAAAAAGTTACCTGTACAAAAATTATTGAATGAGTACCCCTTCTGTCAGGGATGCTTCTAGATACATTTCCCGCAATTGTTTGGTTACCTTTCCAGGTTTTCCATCTCCAATAAGACGTTTATCAATATCTACAACCGAAATAATTTCGGCTGCTGTTCCTGTTAAAAACACTTCGTCGGCCACATATAAATCGTAGCGCGCCATTACGCTTTCGCGCACTTCATATCCCGCCTGTTGGGCCAGCTCCATTACTTTTTTTCGGGTTAACCCTTCTAAAGCACCACACCAACTTGGTGGGGTAGAGATGATTCCGTTTTTAACAGCAAACACATTGTCGCCAGAAGCTTCTGCAACTTGGCCTTGTGTGTTTAACATCAAGCATTCCATACACCCTGAATTAATGGCTTCAATTTTTGCCAATACATTATTTAAATAGTTCAAACTTTTAATGCGCGGATTAATGGCTTCGGGGTGATTCCGAACGGTTCCAACCGTTACAATTTTTAATCCCGATTCATATAACTCTTGAGGATAAAGCTGAATATTAGCTGCAATAATAATAACCTGAGCCTTTTTGCATAAATAGGGATTTAAGCCCAAGGTTCCTTTTCCTCGGGTAATGACAAGTCGAATATAACCATTTGTAATTTCATTTGCTTTGCAGGTGTCGACCACTGCTTGTGATAATTCTTCTTTTGATAACGGGATTGTAAGTGCAATCGCTTTTGCCGAGTCAAACAGACGATCAATATGTTGTTCTAAGCGAAATACCCGTCCATTATAGGCGCGAATGCCTTCAAATACCCCGTCGCCGTATAATAAGCCATGATCAAAAACCGAAACAACGGCATCTTTCTCGTCTACTAATTTGTCTTCTAAAAATATTTTCATCTTTTTTTTCCTCATTAAATAAAAACGCCATCTTCCAAAAGCAATTGTCGTGAACATCTTTTTGCTACCGATTTACTATGGGTAACAAGAACTAAAGTATGACCTCTATCGGCCATTAATTGAAACAAATAATGCAGAACTTTATCACCTGTTTTTGAATCTAAATTTCCTGTGGGTTCGTCGGTAAAGACAATGTCGGGATCATTCATTAAAGCTCGTGCCAAGGCCACCCGTTGTTGTTCTCCGCCCGACAACTCTTGCGGGCGATGATTTATGCGTTCTTCAAGACCCACTTGAGTTAATAATTCTGTTGCTCGCTCCCGTGCTTTTCTTGCGTTCATTCGCACGGCCATGGATGGCAACAGTACATTTTCTAAAATATTTAGCTCAGGCAAAAGGTGGAAGGATTGAAAAACAAAACCTACATGTTTAGCACGAAACCGTGTGCGTTGTGCAGACGAGTACGAATAGATATCCTCACCACGAAAAAAGACGGATCCTTTTTTTGGCATATCTAGTCCGCCCATGACGTGTAATAACGTGCTTTTTCCTGAACCACTTTCACCCATAATTGCGAGCGTTTCTCCACCTTTTACTTCTAATGACACACCGCGCAAAACTTCCAACGAGCTTCGCCCAATTGTATAACTACGCTCTACATTTTTAATTTGTAAAATTGTTTCCATATATTCCTTCCAAGCAAACCTCTACTAAACCCGAATCCCTGCGCCCCGTCAACCGAAGGCGAAAAAAAATACAGCGATGTGAATAACGCAAGGCTTAAAAAATCGACCATCCATGAAGGGGGAATACTGATAAAATCGTTTTAAATCTATCTTATTGCAACTTTTATAACGACTTTATGAATAGGACCCTTCCCAATAAGAGGAAGGTGAGCATCTGAAGATAAAAAAATAGCAAAAGAATTTGGAGAAATACGTACCACACTTTGTGGAGTCCCTTTAAAAAATTCTATATCATCTTCAGGATCGTACTCATCCAGAGCCTTTAATCCTTTGCGTGGGCTCCATCCAATGGATTCATCTCCACTAATTAGATACTGAATATCTAAATATTTACGATGACCTTCCAGATTTCCGTCCGCAATCGCGCGTCCGTTTTCATGAGCAATAATGGCGAAAATTCGATCGGAATGAATCTCATATTTTCCATCAGGTAAATCAGCAAGCCCTGGTTGATCTAAAAAACCAAAGGCTTCTGAAATTCCGAACTTTAATCCCACATATTTTGCCGCATTATCTAATGTGTCTAGTATCATGAGTATTCTCTCCTTAAAATTCAAATCCCATCTGTCCACGTTGTAGATCTTTACGTTGCTCTTCTGATCCCAATAAAGCAATGAATTGTTCTTCATTTAAAACGGTTACTCCGAGCTCTTCCGCTTTTGTTAATTTTGAACCGGCATGAGCACCTGCCACCAAATAACTGGTCTTTTTTGAGACGCTGGAACTGACCTTACCGCCACGTGCTCGGATTTTTTCTCCGCCTTCATCGCGCGTCATTTTTTCGAGCGTTCCTGTTAGTACAAAGACGAGATCTTTCAATTCGTCGGTTTGTTGATCCGCACTTTTTTCGAGACAGACGCCTTCTGCTTTTAACTGTTCCACCACAGCACGAGTTTGAGGCGACTGAAAGTAGTCAATCACCGATTGCGCCACAATGGGTCCGATATCTTTTATGGCTTCGAACTCGGCCATGGTTGCATTCATTAAGCGATCGATATTTTTAAATTCATCGGCTAAAAGACGCGCCGCCCCTTTTCCAACAT
>Ga0256845_1002058_pt1:0-10000 | contig 15042 bp, 5 predicted proteins | sample RiftiametaG_FD_189101 | JGI IMG/M metagenome (GOLD analysis project Ga0256845, IMG submission 189101) | Tube worm associated microbial communities from hydrothermal vent at the East Pacific Rise, Pacific Ocean - Riftia | ecosystem: Host-associated > Annelida > Integument > Unclassified ...
ATATCCAAACTAGTTAATTGATTACCACCACAATATAGTTCAGTCAAAGCAATATTATTTGATATATCCAAACTAGTTAATTGATTACCACCACAATATAGTTCAGTCAAAGCAATATTATTTGATACATCCAAACTAGTTAATTGATTAAAACAATCTAGCCCAGTTAATCCAGTAAAAGCCTCTATACCTGTTAAATCTGAAATAGGCCTGTTGGAACAATCAATACGTCCAGTAAAATTAGTTGCTTCACTTACTTGTATTACGGAATCGAGATTTGTGTTGATTGTTGGTTGTCCTAATAAGTAGGATTTAAAGTAGGGGTCTGGTATATTTACATTTTGAGCCATTGATGCTAATGCAAACAGTGTTAGTAAGGTCGTTAGTAATTTTTTCATCTTTGTTTTGTTTAAAGCAAATATATGTGATTTAATCGATAATATTTAACTGTTAATCCTTACAAGGTGCTGAATTGTAAATTACAAATGCAACTTTTTGGTTAAACAATAATCGCTTCATTTCAAAGATGAGTGAATTTACCTTGTTAATCTCTGAGCGTAATCGTATATTAGTTGTTGGGTTAGAGTTATCATTAATTGTTGAACTCAACTCAAAAATCACGCAATGAACTTAAAACCCTTCAAAGTAATCGTTTTTGACCTCGGAGATGTAATTATCAATATTGATTTTAACAATACTTACAATGCCTTTGCCAAACTATCAGGTCTTTCTCTCGAAGCAACACTTGGTAAATTTGAAGAATTACAAGTATTTGATCGATACGAAAAAGGGTCAATAAAAGACGAAGAGTTCTTGATTTATATGCAAGAGCAGTTTGCACCATCATCGTCCCTAACCCAAGTCCTTGACGCATGGAATGCCATATTGATGGATATCCCAGTAGAAAGAATCGAGCAAATAAAAGAATTACGAAAACAATATCCCGTTTACATACTCAGTAATACCAGTAACTTACACATTATAGGAGTAAACAAAATACTATATGACAGCACAGGCATTAAAAACCTGAATCAGATTTGTGACAAACCATTTTATTCATACGAAATGGGCTTACGGAAACCAAGTATTGAAATTTATCACCATTTACTAAAAGAAATTAATTGCGAACCTTCAGATGTCTTGTTTTTGGATGACAATAAAGACAATGTATTATCCGCACAAACAATAGGTATTCAGGTAGTGTTGGTGACCAAGCAAAACACAATGCTTGATATTTTAAGATTTTAATAGTTGTATTTTTTCGACTAAAACGTATTCACAGGTTTTTCTTAAATCCTATAAATAAGTTGTTCCTACCGTTAATCATTAAGATTTGACCGAACACTCGTTCTCTCGATAAACGAGTGTATTTCTTCGTTAATTGCCTTCTGTTAATTAGTTAAACTTAAATTTAAGGAATCATGAAAAAAAGTCTAGTACTTGTTCTATTTGCTTTGTTAGCAAGTATAGGGAGCGTTTACGCCACTTATATAGAAAAGCTGCCTGTCTCGGTCACACAGCCCGATGGCGTTGAATTAAATTTATTCGCCTCTGGTGATGAATACTATAATTGGATGCATGACGCTGATAATTATACCATTATAAAAGACCAAGCAACAGGGTATTATGTATACGCTGTTAATGATAAAAAAGGAAATATAGTTCCTTCTAGTTTTGTTGTTGGGCAAGTTAATCCTCAAACGACAGATTTAACTGTAGGCACACAATTAAGCAGTAAGTTAATTGAAAAACAAACTGAAGGGTTAAGAAAGTTCAATCAAACAAATGATTTGAAAAGAACAATGGCTACATCTTCTGTTATATTTCCAGGGAGCTACTTGAATCAATTAGTTGTTTTTATTGAGTTTTCTGACGGAGATGGTTTTACAACTTCTATGGAGACGTATAACAATAGATTTAATGGAGATACTATTAATTCCGTAAAAAACTTCTTTTTAGAGATGTCTGGTGGAGCGATGAATGTATCTACTTATTTTTATCCGCAAACATCAGGTACATATCCTTTATCTTACGTAGATAGTCACCCGAAGAGTTATTACGAAAAAAACTCAGAAGATGGTTATGGTGATGACTTTCAAGAAAGAAGAAGAAGAGAAATATTATTACTTAAAAATGCCAGTGAATTTATTGCTAGCCAAGTTCCTGCTTCAATCGATCTTGATGCTAATAATGATGGTAAAATTGACAATGTAGTCTTTGTCGTAAATGCTCAGTCTCAAGGTTGGTCAGAATTACTTTGGCCTCATAAAACTAGCTTTCCTTATGACGAAATAGTAAATATAAATGGGGTGAAAGTTGATACATATAATTTCCTAACTAAAAATGGTGTTGGAGTAGGTATTGTCTCTCATGAATTATTTCATTCTTTTGGAGCTCCAGATTTATATAAAAGAGGTTCGGGGACAATTAATAGTGTTTATAAATGGGATTTGATGGGGTTTCAAGATTGGAAAATACCACAACATACATCTGTTTATTATAAGAAAAAATTTGGTGATTGGGGTCCTGAAATTTCTACGATTAGTGCTGATGGGGTATATACTTTAGAGCCGATTTCTACGAATCCTTTTGCAGCGTATAAAATCCCTCTTCCAAATTCTACCACAGAATTTCTAATGGTTGAGTATAGGAAGAAAGAAGGGTTGTATGACGTGAGCTTGCCAGGAGAAGGTTTAGTGATTTATAAGGTTAATACTACTAGTAATGGTAGCTATGGCAATGTGTCTAGAGATGAGATTTATTTTTATAGACCTGGGGGCACTCATGCTGCTGATGGAGATTTTAATAATGTACCGTTTTCTAGTACTTATGGTAGAACTGAGTTTGATGATTTTACAAATCCAGCTTTGCTTTTGAGCGATGGTACTACTGGTGGGTTTACAAATGGTTTTGGTATTTCTGAAATTTCTGAAATAGGAAGTACTATATCATTTAAATTCACTGCTCCACCTCCTTCAATTCCTAACTTTTGTCTTGCACCAACTTGGAGTGCTACTTCAACTTATAACCAAGATGACATAGTTTCTTTTGACAATCACCAGTGGAAAGCTAAATGGTGGACTCAAAATAACACTCCAGGTATTGAGTTTGGTCCATGGGAAGAAGTAGACGAATGTGTAGTGCCAAGTAATACGCCTACTGTTGAAATCAAACAACCGTTGGGTGGAGGGACATTCTTAGTGACTTCACCTACGGTAGGCATTATAGTAGATGTAAATAATTATGAAACTACAATTGATTCAGTACGTTATGTTGTGGTTGATTTATTATGTAATGTTGGTGGCTGTGCATCTGTAAATTGTTACACAGAAACAGAAGCTCCATTCACTTTAGCTTTAATGCCTACATTTGGGACTATCTATACAGAGATTCATGCAATAGCATTTCATAATGGAATTGCTTCTGAGGAAAGTGTTGTTACTACTAATTTTGTAGCAGAACCAACAATTTCTATTACATCTCCTATTAACGGAGAAGAATATGAAGTGCCCGTAGGTGATTCTACTGTTGATATTACAGTAGACGTAAACTATGAAGAGGCTAGGGTTGATTCAGTTACATATACTGTAGTTAATATATTGTGTAATGTTGGTGGCTGTGCGTCTGTTACGTCTTATACAGAAACAGAGTCACCATTTACATTGACAATAGAACCAGCACTTGATATTGTATATACTGAGATTATCGCTAGTGTTTATTCCAATGGGATCGTTGCTAGTTCAGATCAAGTCCAAACTAGGTTTGTTCAGCTAGTACCTCAAGACATTGTTCTAATCTCCCCAAAGAGCAATAATGTATTAGGTGTTAATAACACATATAGTTTCAGTGTTGAGTTGTCTGATTCAATAGGGATTGTTAATTCGGTGACGTATAAGGTTGAAGGACCGTACACGGTTGAGCAAACGGTGACGTCTTCTCCCTTTACATTAGATTGGGGGTTTACTCAAACAGGAGTTTTTGTCGCAACAGTAGTAGCAGTGACTGCCGAAGGAGATACAATAACAAGTGAATCAATTTCATTGTCAGTGGTAGAATCTAATCCTACTGCGGTAATCACATCACCAGTAAATAATAGTGCATTTGTTATCGGTGATATGATACACTTTACTATTGATGCGGTTGATTTAGATGGTACTATCGACTCTGTAGAGTGGTATTTCCCACAAGGAGGAACTTTTCCAGTAATGATAACAACTAGCACAGCACCATTTGATGTGACTTGGACAGCGGACTTAGTCAGAGACCAATTGGTATATGCTATCGCTTACGATAATGATGGTAGAGTAGCACATTCTGTAGCTATAGCATTATCTATCACAGATAGTGACTGCACAACAAATCCTTCTTGGGATGCTGCAACGGTATATAATACTGGAGACAGAGTAGTTGTTGGTGATGTTTTGTATGAAGCTAAATGGTGGACATTAAATAATGATCCCTTGACTAATTCTGGAGAGTTTGGAGTATGGTCAAATTTAGGAGAATGTGGATCTTCTAGTACTCAGTCTGCTGGAGTTTCTAACTCAGTGGCAACGGTAAGTCCAAACCTAGTAGTCGATAACGTAACGATTTCGGCAAATGGTACAGTTGTTATTTACAATATGTTTGGTGATAAAATCCTAGAGACCGTAGTAGAAGGAGAAAAAGAGGTTGAAGTTTCTGGATGGGAAGCTGGTATTTATGTGTTAAGAGTAAATAACACTGAAATGATTAGATTCATAAAAGAATAGTTGAATATGTAATAATAGCAGTTTGAAACACTAAGCCCTCATTTCACATTGATTTGAGGGTTTTTTTATGTGATGTATAAACTACTGAAGTAGATTTTATGGGTACAATTATTTTACGGTAGGATTTAGTTATTAATCGGTTGTTTTTTTGTGATTATCGGTTCTATTTTTTTTTAATGTGATAGTTTTTAATGTTATTTTGTTTAATTATAGGAGTGGTTTTTTTTGAATTAAAATTCTTGAGTCCCATTTTGTGTAACTTGCACTTGTCGTAAACCTTTTGGACTCATTAATTATGGAAACTGAAAAGAATCAAATATTAAAAGCGATTATCGTTGATGATGAAAACAAAGGACGTCAAATGATAAAGTCGTCTATTGATCTTTATTGTAACTCTGTTGAGATAGTTGGAGAGGCGAGCGGTGTGGCAGAAGGTTTAGCGTTACTTTCAAGACTTGAGGTTGATTTAGTTTTTTTAGATATTATAATGGCGGATGGATCAGGCTTTGACCTCTTAGAGCAATCTACTGTCAAAGATTTTGAAGTAATATTTATCACCGCACACGAAGAGTATGCACTTAAAGCATTTCAATATAGTGCTGTTGATTTTTTACTAAAACCAATAGATGGAGATTTGTTAAAAAAAGGAGTTGATAAAATTTTAAAAACAAAAAACTCTAATACCTTATCATTGCGTCTGGAAACTTTGTTGAGCAACAGAAAAGGGCTTAAAAAATTGGCTATACCTACAATTAATAGTGTTGAGATATTGCATATAGAAGATATTGTTCGTTTAGAAGCAGATGGAAATTACACGTCAATTTATACCCAAGAACAAAAAATAACCTCATCTAAAACACTAAAAGAATATGATCAGATATTGTCGGGTTCTGTTTTTTTTAGAGTGCACAAATCTCATTTAGTAAACTTAGATAAAATAGTGAGATATGTTCAAGGAGAAGGTGGTGGAGCTGTTGTTACCGAAGACGGTTCAGAAATTGAAGTAGCAAGAAGAAGAAAAGAAGGTTTGCTGTTAGCAATTGTGAATTAATATGAAGGGAGTCTTTGTAATGTTCTTAATCACATTAGTAGGTTTTTTAATGGCTCAATCAAGTGGTTTGAGCGAAGCACAGTATGCCTTAGAGAAAGGTGAATTTAGCAAAAGCATTGCTTTGGTCGAAGATTACACTGCAGTACATGGGCTTAGTCGTGACGACCCAAATACCTTGAAGGCATACTTGATAATGGCTCGTGATTACAAGAATTTAAAACAACCATTTTTCAGTTTCGAATACTATTTATTAGCAAGGTACTCTACGAGTTCTACCTCAAATACTAAAAGTACTGTTGCTGAAGAGACAGGGGATTTAATTTGTGGATGGGGTTATTTTTCTAAAGGGATTTCATATTATCAGCGAGCTTTGTCCACTTGCCGTAAAAGCGAAGAAAACAGAATTAGAAATAAAATAGCAAAGTCATTTGTCGGTGAAAATAGACTCGACTCTTCCTGTACTTATTATCGGTTGGTGATAGATAATAGTGGGTCTCAATCAATGGTTAATGAGGCGAAGATAGGTGTGGCAAACAACCTGATGTCTCTTAAGAAATACGATGATGCGATGAATTGGATATTAGGGTTTTATAAAAATATAGACATCCCTTCTCAGAAGATACTATTACATAATTACTTAGGACACTTGTATCAACAAAAAAAACATTACGACAAAGCTATTTCATCGTTTGAGTCAGCCTTAACCTTGGCAAAACAAATAGGAGATGAAAAAGAAAGAGGTGATATTTTACAGCGAATAGGGTTTCTAAAAAATAAGCAGGGAGATTACGAAGAAGCATTGTCTCTTTTTTTGCAATCGTTAGAGATTTTGAAAAGTAACCAACCAAGAGGGAACTTGTTAGCAACGTATAATTATATTTCAAAATTATATTTAGTAGAGGATAAACTCAGGATCGCCACCCGTTATGCCGATTCAGTATTGATTTTGTCAACAAAACACCCCAATTCACTCACTACATTTAGAGCCAATGAACTTCTTAAAACAATTTATGAGCAAAAAGGAGCGATGAAAAAAATGAACTTTCATAAAGATGAAATGGAAAGGATTGACCAATGGTTAAATAATAAAGAAACGATAAAAAAACAGCAAGAAAAAAAATGGAGAAAAGAAATAGACGCTTTTGAAACACAGTATACCACCCTTATCAAAAACAGTTATTTGCAAAACTTAGAATACAAAAATTTAAAATTGGCTACCCTAGCTCAGAAAAACAAGCTAGGTCTTATGATAAAAAATAGAGCGATTAATCAACAAAAATTATTACTGTCCAATAAAAAGTTAAACTTAGAACAAAAAGCCAGAGATATAGAAAAATTGACAGCGGATAAAAAAATCCAACAATTATTAATCGAAAAACAAAAATCACATGAAGAAGAAGAATTAAGAAAAATATCGTCTTTAGAAAAAGATGTCAATTTAAATGAATTAGAGTTAAGATATAAAGACCAGAAAATTCAAAGTCAGCAGTATTTACAGCATCTTTTTATATTAGGGTTTGTAATTTTTGTACTACTGGCTATTTTGGTTTATTTTAAATTTAGATACAATCAAAAAATTCAAAAAGAAGCAATGGAGGGACATCGGAAAGACACCGAGAATAAATTATTTAGAAGTCAAATGAATCCTCATTTTCTGTTTAATTCTTTAAACTCAATTAAAAGCTTTATCCTTACAAACGAGTCTAAACTAGCAGGGTCTTATCTGTCTAAATTCTCTCTTTTGATGCGTCATATTTTAGATAATTCGGACAACTCATTTATTCCTTTATGGAAAGAAATCGAAACTTTAAGTTTGTATTTAGACCTTGAGAAAATGAGGTTTGATGATTGTTTTGATTATCAAATTATAATAGATGATGAACTTGAACCAGAGAATACGTATCTGCCACCAATGTTGCTTCAGCCACATGTCGAAAATGCTATTCTACATGGATTTAGAGGAAAGAAATCTTTAGGTTTAATCAAGATTGAAGTGAAGGAACAAGGTAGTTTGTTACTGTGCTCCATCGAAGATAATGGAGTAGGTAGGTTGAAATCGAAGAGATTTAGTAGGGTACAACCAACTCATGAATCAAAAGCAATTCACCTAGTCGAAAAACATTTAGAAAACATTAACTCGACAGAAAAAATGGATGTCAATATGAAAATTATTGATTTGGTTAATGACAAAGGAGTAGCAACAGGAACAAGGGTTGAAATCGTTTTACCCTTTAAAATGGAAAACCCTATCAACTATCATCAATACGTGAGCTAAAATAATACCTTATGATAAAACGTTTGAAAATAATTTTTCTGACAATTCCTTTGTTGATTTTGAATCAAATCACACTTTGTCAAGTCGATAGCGGTAGTGTTAAGCCTGTATTTGATGTGTCATTATCAGAGCTAACAAATTTTGATATTACCGTAGCATCCAAAAACCCAGAGAATATATTAGAAGCACCGGGTGTGATTACGGCATACAGTTCAAAAGAGCTAGACTATATGGGGTATTACACAATTCGAGATTTGGCAGACATAACTCCAGGGTATAGTTCGTACAGATCAATCGGTGAAATCACTTTAGAAACTAGGGGACAAAAAGCAGCTGGGTTTGACAATAATAAGCACCTTTTGTTAATTGATGGCATTCCCATCTACCATGCCCGTGCAGGAAAAGTAAACACGGAAGAAGACCTCCTTTTGTATTTCTCTAAGCAAGTTGAATTTTTAAGAGGTCCAGGATCTGCACTTTACGGGGTTGGAGCTTTTTATGGGGTGATTAACGTAGTGCCAAAAGATGTAGGTGATATCAAAAACATAACAGTTGAGTCTAAAATGTCAGTAGGGATGCCTAATTTCAGAAGAAGAGTAATGGGGAATATAATTGTACCCCATGAGTTAGGTGTTTCGACTATGAATTTTGGGTACGCTGCCAAAGAAGCAAGTTTAAGTTTCTTAGGTAGAGACTCTGTAAACCAAAATAGTTTAAATAGAGATAATTCAAATAGCTTATTCTTAAGGTTTAGCCATCATTTTGACAAAGGAGAGTTAAGAGGGGTTAAACTAGGATTTATTAGCAATAGTAAAGTTGGGGGGCTGGGAGATTATTGGAATTCCTTTCAGAACCCCACCAGAGAGACCTTAGAGCTAAGCTGGAGTCAGTTATCCCCATTTGTAAAGTACAATCGAAAAATCTCAGAAGAGTTTTCAATCAACTCATATGTTTTAGGAAATGTATCCACCGAGAAAGGCACAACAGGAGTGGGAGCTGTCGCACCAGATTCATCCATTATGAGCTTATACCAAATAAAAATATATGACTTTGAAGCATTGGGAGAGGTCAGTTATACACCTGATTTTGAAAAATTAAAAAATAGCCTTAATATTCGGTTTGGTTTAAATTACGTTTCAAGATATCAAGCAGGGGCACCATTTTCTTACGCTAATTTTGTTATGATAAATAAAGATCCTTTTGTGCGTAGAGATACCCTTTTGTACAACGAAAAATCAGATAGTTATCACATTTATTCATCATACATACAGTTACAAAAAAAAATAAAAGGTCTTCTTAAAGGTACTACGGTTACTTTAGGAGGAAGGTATGATGGTGTAAGTATTTTGGGAGTAGATGATAAAAAACAAATAAACTACTTTGACAGGTTTTCTCCTCGAATAGCGGTAGTCCAAAAAATTACAGATAATTTAGTATTCAAAGCCCTGTACGGAAGTGCCTTACGAGCTCCGTTGTTAAAAATAAGATGGGTGAATTTAGAAGCACTCACTAAACATCCCAGTTATGAGGACAGTATAAGTACTAATCTTCAACCGGAAACTATTCAATCTGCCGAATTTTCCATAGGGTATAATTCCTCTAGGTTTAATGGTACAGTAACTTATTTTTGCAATAAAACAGTCAATAACATAATTAAAGCGCCAGTAGGAGATATAGGGAGTGTGTATAGTAACAGCTCCGCAGCGATTACTGCTTATGGAAGCGAGGTGGAACTCTCGTGGTCACCACGCACTAAGCGAGTTAAATTTAAAGCCAACTGGTCATTTGCTGTACCAACTACTTCCGACAATGTTAACAATTTAGACGTACCTATACATAAGATCAACGGAGTGTTTTACTTAAATTTTAATAAGAAAATCCCATTAACTCTCGGTTTATCTCACCATTATATAGTAGGATTCA
>Ga0256845_1002059_pt1 | contig 15042 bp, 12 predicted proteins | sample RiftiametaG_FD_189101 | JGI IMG/M metagenome (GOLD analysis project Ga0256845, IMG submission 189101) | Tube worm associated microbial communities from hydrothermal vent at the East Pacific Rise, Pacific Ocean - Riftia | ecosystem: Host-associated > Annelida > Integument > Unclassified ...
TATTCTAAAGAAAAGGTAGATACATTTTTGAATAAAAAAGGATTTTCTGCAGATCTTGTTGCAATAGCCTATGATAGATACAAAAACGAAAATTCAGAGCAAAATATGAAACATGTGGAAAAACTTGTTAAATTTATTCGCAACAATAGTGAAAAGGGAGTTTCCAATGAGAAAATAAGAAAATATTTAATCGATAAAAAACATCCGGAAAATTTAATAGATCGGGCAATCGAGTTAAGTTAACAGTAGTACAAATTTGAGCTTTCTAATTTTCTTTGTCCTTATTAATGTCCAGGCAAAGCATCCAGCAGCATACCATCTATTGAACCATTCAGTTGGAATCCGACAATGTCATCTAGAAAACCATAGGTGATATAGGTTGCATTGGAGATACTTTTGCCAAGTAAAGTTTCTGCATTCCCGACAATTTTTTTATGGGCATTTAACCATAATACATTATTGGCAATTTCTATGCCTGAGTCATTAAATGCAGTTAATATCACACTAGCATCAGTCTCCTTAGGATTGATAAATGCAATACCTGTCCATCCGGCTTTTTCCAGTTTTGGGAAAACTCCTGTTTTGCCATTTATATTAACTCCGGTATATCCGGCAAGCTGGTTTCCATTGTTTTTACCAAACAGCTCAAAGCCTGTAATGGCTTTATCTGAAGAGATATGAAGCCATGCAGTTCCCTCCGGCAAATTTAACCCCCTACAAGTGCCCATATATTTTTCTTTACCCTGCAACGTAATGTGTTTGCTGCTCAATGCAGTGCCGTCACTTTTATATGGCTTGATGGTCAAATTTGCTGGAGAAGTTGCCGGGTTATAGGCAACAATACCTGTCCACCATTGTACAGTGCTTGCGATATGGGGATAATAAAGATTTTTGGTTGTTTCATCACTTAAAAGAATACCGCTTAAATAATTTTTCCCTGTACCCGTGTTACTCCCGAAAAGTTCCAGACCAATTATACCCTTACCATTTTTAATAACAGCAGATTTAATTTTTGGTTGTGAAACACCGGAAAACAAACTGCTTATAGTAAATACTTTATGTGCGTTGGCTGCAATGAGAACACTCTTAGTAATGCTGTTATTAAATTCAATGGTAATTGTTTTACCAGAGTATGTGGTATTGACCAGACTCAGACCAGTCCACCATTGATTATTGGATGCAATATGAGGGATATAAATATCTTTTGAGTTGACTTGGGAAGTTGCAGGAATAGCAACTCTGTATTTTCCTGCTACATGGAACTTTGTATACCCGCAGACATATGTCGAGTTAGGCTTAGGTTGAAAAATAATATATCCGATTTTTGATGGTTGAACAAAGTCCCTGTTCACGATGAAGCTTCTCCGACCATTTTTTTTTAGATTGATAGATTTTGAGGAGGCAAAAGCACCAGTATTGGTATAGGCCTTAATAGCCCCGGTCAGGTTGTTAGTTATACTGGTGTTTATGATACATATCTCTGTTTCCCATTTGGCATTGCAGGCAATATGGGGGAAATACAGACTCATCTGCCCTGTGGTATATTCAGCAGTGGCATATTTCAGGTTACCATTTGTGGAATCATAATAACTAATGGCAGGGTTACCGTTTATAATGGTCATTGAGGTATACTCACCGACATCACCCGCAGAATCAATAGTAACAGGTACATTCCAAGAGTCACCACTGGCATTGGATGCTCTGACATATTTCAGGTAACGATTTGTGTAATCATAATAACTAATGGCAGGGTTGCCATTCACAACACTTATTGAGGTGTGTTTTCCTACATCACCTGTCGAATCCACAGTAACAGGTGCATTCCAGGAAGTACCTGCTGTGTTGGATGCTCTGACATATTTCAGGTAACGATTTGTGGAATCATAATAACTAATGGCAGGGTTGCCGTTCACAATTGTTATTGAGGTATACTCTCCAACAAGTCCTGTAGAATCCACAGTAACAGGTGCATTCCAGGAAGTGCCACTGGCATTTGATGCTCTAACATATTTCAGATTTGGGAAACACCTATAACTGATCGCAGGGTTGCCGTTGACAATGGTTATTGAGGTGTATTCACCATATTCACCGGCAAAAGCTGCCGAATTCACAGAAACAGGAGTGTTCCATATTGTTCCGTTGGCATTTGATGCTCTAACATATTTTAGATCTGAGAAACCCATATTTGAGAAATCACTTTTTGTGAAACCCTTATAACAAATGGCAGGGTTACCGTTTACAATGGTTATTGAGGTATGTTCGCCTACATCACCTGTAGAATCCACAGTAACAGGTGCATTCCAGGCAGTACCTGCTGTGTTGGATGCTCTGATATATTTCAGGTCACCATTTGTCTTATCATAATAACAAATGGCAGGGTTACCGTTTACAATGGTTATTGAGGTATGTTTGCCAACATCACCTGTCGAATCCACAGTAACAGGTGCATTCCAGGAAGTACCTGCTGTGTTGGATGCTCTGACATATTTCAGGTCACCATTTGTCTCATCATAATAACAAATAGCAGGGTTGCCGTTCACAATTGTTATTGAGGTATACATGCCGACATATCCTGTAGAATCAATAGTAACAGGGTCAGCGCATAAAGCATTTTGATTAAATAAAAAGAAAATGAGTATTGTAAAATAAAGTATCAGTTTTTGCATCTTTAACTCCCATTCTGATTATAAGTACAACGTACAGCCATTTGCATATATCAGTACAATCTATATTAATGTCCAGGCAAAGCATCCAGCAGTAAGCCATTTGTTGAACCATTCAGTTGGAATCCAACACAATCGTTGCTTGAACCATAGGTGATGTAGGTTGCATTAACAAGTGTTTTGCCAAACAAGGTTTCTGCTGCTCCCACCTTTTTTTCATGGGCCTTTAAAGATAATAGTTTTGTAGCAGTTTCTACACCTGAATCATTAAATGCTTTTAGCCTGACCGAGGCATTGGAGTTTCCAAGATTAACAAATGCAATACCGGTCCAGCCATTTTTCTCAAGTTTTGGGAAAATGCCTGTTTTACTATTAATATTAACTCCGGTATATCCGGCAAGCTGTTTTCCATTGTTTGTACCAAACAGCTCAAACCCTGAAATAGGTCTATTCGAAGAGATCTGAAACCATGCGCTTCCCACGGGAAGGTTTAAAGTTCCAGGTGTGCCAATATATTTTGTTTTTCCGGGTAAATCGATACTTTTACTGCCCAGGGCAGTGCCATCACTTTTATATGATTGAATGGTCAGATGGGCTGAAAGTGCTGCCGGATTATATGCAACAAGACCTGTCCACCATTTTGTATCTTTGGTAATATGGGGATAATAAAGATTGTTAGTCGCCTCATCACTTAAAAGAATACCGCTTAAATATTTTTTCCCTGTACTATCATAACTTCCGAAAAGTTCCAGACCGACAACACCACTGCCATTTTTGATAATGGCAGATTTAATTAGTGGTTGTGGAATACCGGAAAATAGACTGCTTATAGTCAAGACTTTATGTGCATTGGCTTTAAGAAGAATATTTTTTTTTGTGCTGTTATCAAATTCAATGGTTATGGTTTTATTAGAAGATGTGGTGTTGACAAGGCTGAGACCCGTCCACCATTTATTATTGGATGCAATATGGGGAATATAAATATCATTTGTGTTTATATGGGAAGTTGCAGGAATGGCAACTCTGTATTTTCCTGGAACATGGAATTTTGTATATCCACAGGCTGCTGTTGAGTCTGGCTCAAAAACAATATATCCGATTTTTGATGGCTGTATAAAATCCTTGTCCACTATAAAACTTTTTCGACCATTTCTTTTCAGATTAACAGTTTTTGAGGAGATAAGGGTGCCTGAATTGTCATAGGCCTTGGCAACCCCTGTCAACTCATCTGCCCCACTTTTGTTTATAATGCAGATTTCTGTTTTCCATGTAGTATCACTGGCGATATGGGAAAAATACAGGTTTGACAACGATGCTGGCACGTATCTGGTGAATTTCAGATCCTTGTTTGTGCTGTCATAATAACTAATGGCAGGGTTACCTTTCACATTGGTGATTGAGTTATATTTGCCAACAACACCTGTAGAATCTATAGTAACAGGAGTACCCCATTTTGTCCCGCTGGCATTGGATGCCTTGACATATTTCAGACTTTTGTTTGTGTAATCAATATAACTAATGGCAGGGTTGCCGTTGACAATGGTTATTGAGGTATATTCACCGACATCATCGTTGGAGTCCAACGTAACAGGGGCATTCCATGCAGTACCCAAGGCATTATCTGCCCTGACATATTTCAGGTTTTTGTTTGTCCAATCATAATAACTAATGGCAGGATTACCGTTGGCAACGGTTATTGAGGTATAAGAGCCAACATAGCCTTTGAAATCGATAATAACAGGATTGTACCATGCAGTTCCGTTGGTATTGGATGCCCTGATATATTTCAGGTCACCGTTTGTAGGATCAAAATAGCTAATGGCAGGGTTGTTGTTGACAATGGTTATTGAGTTATAAGAGCCAACAGCATCTTTAGAATCCAAGATAATGGGAGTGTGCCATGCAGTTCCGCTGGCATTGGCTGCCCTGACATATTTCAGGTTTTTGTTTGTCCAATCATAATAACTAATGGCAGGGTTGCCGTTGACAATGGTTATTGAGGGATGCACCCCGACATCATCTTTAGAATCGATAGTAACAGGAGTGTACCATACAGTTCCGTTGACATTGGCTGCCCTGACATATTTCAGACTCTCATTTGTTCTATCATAATAACAAATGGCAGGGTTGCCGTTGACAACCGTTATTGAAGTATAAGAGCCGACATCGCCTTTAGAATCCACTGTAACAGGGGCATCCCACGCAGTACCTGCAGCTTTGGATGCTCTGACATATTTCAGGTTGCGGCTTGTCCTGTCATAATAACTGATGGCAGGGTTGCCGTTCACAATGGTTATTGAGGTATAGGCACCGACATCACCTTTAGAGTCAACTGTTACAGGGGCAGCAAACACACCATTTTGATTACATAAAAATAAAATAAATATTGTAAAATAAAGTATCTGTTTTTTCATTACAGGCTCCTGTTCTTAAATTATATAACAATTTAGTCATGTATCAGTTCAATACTGAAATATTTACTTTTTATCATACTTTCCTTCTTAAAAAAAGTTTCCTGTCAATGTTTTTTTAATCAGGATAGATAAGAGAGGCGAAATGAATTATCCGGGAAAAGTTGCAATTTACTTGACATCATAAATATATTTAGTATATATAAAACTATATTATAAATACTAAACTTTATAAAAAGATATTATAAAAATGAAATATAAATTGGGCGCACAACTTAGAGCCATTAGAAAAAAAAGAAATTTGACCGGTAAAATGGTTGCAGAAAAATCTCAATTAAGCACAAGTCTGCTTTCACAAATTGAGAATAACAGAATTTCACCATCCCTTGATACGCTTCTTAAACTGCTTGAAGTTTATGGAATAACACCCAATGAGTTTTTTAAAAATTATGAAACAGATTCCGCAGTTGAGATTATTAAGAAGAGAGATAGAAAAATATTCACCAGGAAAAACAGTAAATATGAAAAACTCAGTGGGGACAGTCAAAACAAGGGAAAATATTCTTTTAATGCCTTTTTGCTTGAGCTTGAACCGGGTTCTTCCCGGGGAGACAGTGAAAATGGTCATATGGGACGTGAACTTGGCATAATTATTTCAGGAACCGCACAATTAATATATGGTGAAAATAAATTTGAGATTTCCCAAGGAGATACCATCTCTTTTTTTTCACAGATACCCCATGTATTAAAAAACAGCAGCAAAAAAATCTTCCAGGCATATTGGATTGTAACGCCAGCTGATGGGGAAGACTATTTTGGAGAGAATAAAAAATAAAAGGGACGTTAAGTTATGGGAAACACTATTGTAGAAAAAATTTTTAAATCACATCTGGTTGATAAACCATACAAAGGAATAAATATCTTAAAGCTTGACAGGGTTTTCTGCCATGAAATAACTACACCCATTGCAATATCTGATCTTATTTCAAAGGGTAAAGACAGGGTTTTTGATCCGGACAAAATTAAGGCTGTGATTGATCATGTGACTCCGGCAAAGGATTCAAAAACTGCCTTACAGGGAAAGATTATGCGGGATTGGGCAGAGCGGCACCGAATAAAAGATTTTTTTGATATTGGTGAGAATGGAGTCTGCCATGCACTTTTTCCTGAAAAAGGATTTGTCATGCCTGGACACACTATAATAATGGGTGATTCACATACATGCACCCATGGTGCATTTGGTGCCTTTGCAGCAGGAGTCGGTACAACAGACCTGGAGGTTGGTATTTTAAAGGGTGTGTGTGCATTTAAAGACAGCTTGACAATAAAAATTGAATTAAATGGAGAGTTTAAAAAAGGGGTTTTTGCAAAAGATGCAATCCTTTATATAATAAAAGAGCTTACAGTAAATGGTGCAACCAACAGGGTTATTGAATTTCATGGTGGGGCTGTTGATAATATGTCCATGGAAGAGAGAATGACACTTTGTAATATGGCTGTTGAAGCAGGAGCAACCAGTGGAATATGTGCTCCGGATATGGTGACAGTGGATTATTTGTGGAAATTTATAAAGGATGATTATGAATCAAAGGAAAAAGCTTTGATGAAGTTTTCAGAATTTTTACCTGACAAAGATGCTCAATATGATGATGTTTTCAAGTTTGATATAAGTAGACTTGAACCGATGGTTACCCAAGGTTATAAGCCTGATAATGTGATTGCAATATCTAATATTAAAGAGACAGAGGTTGACCAGGTCTATATTGGCTCCTGTACAAACGGACGAATAGAAGATTTAAGGGTTGCTGCAAAAATTTTAAAAAACAGGCAGATATCTGCTGATGTAAGAGCAATTGTCTCACCTGCGACACCTGCAATCTTCAGTCAGGCCTTAGAAGAAGGTTTGATAAAAATATTCATGGATGCAGGGTTTTGTGTTACAAATCCCACGTGCGGTGCTTGTCTTGGTATGTCCAACGGAGTTCTTGCAGAAGGTGAGGTTGCAGCGTCAACAACAAACAGAAATTTTTTTGGTCGCATGGGTAAAGGTGGCATGGTGCACCTTATGAGTCCTGCCTCGGCAGCTGCAACAGCACTTGCCGGAAAAATTGTAAATTCAGAGCTTTTTGATGATAAAGGAGTAGAAGATGAAAGAATTTAAAGGCACGCCTCTTTTTTTAGATAGATCAGATATCAATACAGATGAGATAATCCCTGCTAAATATTTAACTGAAAACAGTAAAGAAGCGTTAAAGCCCTATTTAATGGAAGATCTTAAACTTAAAGGTTTTGATACAAAAAAAGATATCAGTGAAAATTCAATTATTATAACCAGAGCTAATTTTGGCTGTGGATCTTCCAGGGAACATGCACCCTGGGCACTGGAAGTGAATGGATACAATGCAGTAATAGCACAAAGTTTTGCAAGGATTTTTCAGCAAAATATGTTTAATTGCGGGATGCTGGCAATTGAGTTGCCAAAAAAAAGTATTGATTTTATTTTTAATGAGTTTGACTCTGATTCGACAATGGTTGAAATAGACATTAAAAATTGCATAATATCCCTTGAATCTGACTCGAAAAACAAGAAAATAGAGTTTGAAGTATCTGAGTTTGATCAGGAGCTTGTTTTTGCCGGAGGCTGGGTTGAATATGCGGATGCCAATTATTAAAATGCCCGGGTCTTGCTAACTTTTACCTCCACTCCACATGAGACGGGCTTTTAATACATTAAAATAGTTCTGGTCATTTAGAGATATCATTTTTACAGGGTTTTTGCTCTTTTGCAGAAAAATTCTATCTGTGGAATCTATCTCAACACCCTCCTGGCCATCAAAGGTTAGAAGAATATCAGAAGGATCCCCTTCAAGTCTTATCTCGATTGATGCAGAATCAGGGATAATAAGAGGGCGGTTTGTCAAGGTAAAGGGGCAGATCGGGGTAAGAATTATTCCTGGTACATCAGGGTGAATTACAGGTCCGCCCGCTGCAAGAGAGTATGCAGTGGAGCCTGTTGGAGTGCTGACTATTAAGCCGTCAGCTCTAAAAGTTGTAATATATTTAGAATCAATATAAACAGCACAGGAGGCAAGCCTTGACAGGGCGGATTTGTTAATTACCGCATCATTTAAAACATCAACAGAAGTTTTGATCTTATCATCCCGTTTTACTGTAATTGTCAGACGTTCTCTTTTCCCCACAGTAAACCTGCCGGCAAAAAGCGCATCCAATGCATCAAAAAGTTTATCTTCAAGGGTTTCAGCCAGGAATCCAACTTCTCCAAACTTTATTCCCATCAAAGGGATATCATAATTTGAAATAAAGCGTGCAGCACTCAAAAAAGTTCCATCACCCCCAAGTACTACAACAGCAAGCAGATTGCCCTGTAACACTGATTTGTTGGAGCTGCTGACATCAATCACAACACATTGTTCACCAAGTTTTGATTTTATCTCCAAAGCTTTTTTTTGAGCCTCAGAATCATTTTTTTTAATAACAAGCCCAATTTTTTTCATATATATCTCTTTAATATTTAAAACTTAAAACCCGTGCTATTATGTGCATTTTTTAAAGAAAAATCAATATCAGATGGGCAATTAATTATATCCAACCTTGCTAAAAGCCATGGCAATTTTTGTTTTATCAACAGGCTTGAAAATATATGGCCCGTCCCCTTTTGCAAAGGTGGGGGACAATATTTCTCTTGAGTCATCCGGGGCAAGCATTATAATTTTCACTTGATCTTCAGGATTAATTTTTTTTGACTCTTCCCATCTTCGAATATTCTTAAGCACCTCAAGTCCGCTTAAGTCAGGCATATCATAATCCATAAAAATAATGCTATAGGGAACTTTGGCTTTATGTGCCTTTAAAACTGCATTTAATGCTTCTACACCATTGATGGCAGTGTCACACTCCCCGTACCTTGACAATATTTCATCTGTCTTTTTCCGGCTTTCAAACTCATCATCCACAATTAAAAATTTCATGAAAAGGTTTTTTACAGAGTAACGTATAATAAAATCCTGTAATCTATCACATCTCTTTTTAAGGTTTCTAACCTCTTTTTTAATCTCTTTTGTATTGTCAGCTTTTATTGCCCTTTCAAGACAAAATGCAGCATCCATAATGGTTTTTGAGGCAAGGTTTTTAACCCAGTCTCTAAAATTTTCAATAAGCTTTAGCGCCTTTGCAAAATCCTCAGCATTAACAGCCTCTTCGATTTTGATGACTTCTTCTGGGTAAGATTGGACAAATTTGTCAAAACACTCTTTGATAAGCTCTTTATTGCCATGGGCAATTTGAATTACTTCATCAAGATCAAGTATCTCATCTTTATCAATTTCAATCTTCTTTTTGTCGCCCATGAAAAGGGCAATTGCCTGGGCAAGTGCTTCACGCTTAACAGGTTTGGTAAGGTAATCATCCATTCCAGCATCTATAAATCGTTCTCTGTCTCCTTTCATTGCATTGGCTGTAAGGGCAATAATCGGGATGTGATCTGCATCACTGGAGTTTTTTTCAATTTCGCGAATTTTCTCTGCTGCTTCAAATCCATCCATTTCAGGCATCTGACCATCCATTAAAATCAGGTCGTATCCTCCCTTTTTAAACTCTTCAACAGCTATTTTGCCATTTTGGGCAATATGAAAAGAGTGGCCGATTTTTTTCAGCATATTGCCTGCAACTTTCTGGTTCATTTTATTGTCTTCAGCTAAAAGAATATTTATAACTCTGACAGGAGCTGTACTGGATGCTGCTTTTTCTTCAATGCCAAATCTTGTTTCTATTGGTTCTTTTTTTTTATCGCCATACTGCTGGTTTAAACTTTCAAGTATGTGTATGTCGTAAACAGGTTTTGTGATTTGAGAACCAAGCCCTTTTTTTTCAAGCAGTGAGGGCTTTAATCTTTGGTTTGCATAATTCATTAAAACAAGGTGTGTATTCCTGAAAACAGGATTTGCTTTGATTTGCTTTGCAAGCAAATAATCCTTATCAGTTTCCATGTCAACAAATACAGTGTTAAAGGGAAAGCCGTTATTGTGGGCTTGTTCCATGATTTTTAAAGCTTTATCCCTATTTTTTACCCCATTATATGAGCAGCCCCATGATTTTAAAATTTGAACCATGGTGGATAAGCTGGAATTATTTGAATCAACAACAAGCAAATTAAGCTGTTTTAGTTTTTCAAAAAGTTGCCTGTTCTGATCTTTGATTTGGTCTTGATCAACAGATGATTTATCAAACTTTGCAGTAAACCAGAAAGTAGAGCCTTTGCCCTTTATACTTTTAACCCCGATTTCTCCATGCATTAACTGGGATAATTGTTTTGAAATAGTAAGACCTAATCCTGTACCCCCATATTTACGAGTTGTGGATGAGTCTGCCTGGGAAAATGATTTAAAAAGTTTGCTCTGCTGCTCTTTTGAGATCCCAATACCAGTATCAATGATTTCAAATTTCAGAAGAACATCAGAAACAGTCTCTTTTTCAAGGGAGACTCTAATAACAACTTCTCCTTTTTCAACAAATTTTACACTGTTGCCGGAAAGGTTAATTAGAATTTGGCGTACTCTTCCAGGATCACCTATTAAAAAGTTTGGAACATCTGTTCCAATGGTGCAGATAAAGTCAATATTTTTTTCCTGGGCCTTTGTAGCCATGAGCTGCCCAATATCATTAATGGTTTTTCTCAGATCCATATCTATTAATTCAAGCTCAAGCTTACCTGCTTCAATTTTTGAAAAATCAAGGATATCATTTATTATTGTTAATAATGCCTGGGCACTTTTCTTGATGGATTCAGCAAAATCTTTTTGTTCTGTGTCAAGCTTTGTATCAAGGATAAGGTCGGTCATACCAATAACACCGTTCATGGGAGTTCGTATCTCATGGCTCATATTTGCAAGGAATTCACTTTTCGCAATATTTGCAGCTTCTGCATCTTCTTTGGCTTGTCTTAAATGGACAGTCTGTTTATTTATTTCGCCCTGGAGATATTTGCTGGACATCTGTCTTTCAAGATGCACAAGAATTCGTGCAATGAGCAGTTCTTTGACAAATGGTTTTATTATAAAATCAGTTGCTCCAATTTTAAAAAGGTGTCGTTCTGTTTTCTGGTCAGTTTGGGATGTCAGGAAGATCACAGGTTTAGACTTGAGTCTCAGGTCTTTTCTTATCTTGATACAGAGTTCAGCTCCATCCATTACTGGCATATTCAAGTCGGTTAGAATAATATTTATTTCCGGGGAGTCAGGAGATGTTAAGAAACCAAAGGCTTCTTTCCCATCCTTTGCAGTAAATACCGTCAGATTGGCACTCTCCAGGGCTTTTTGTACAGTACTGAGGATAAAGCCTGAGTCGTCAACCAGAAGAATAGTAGGATTTAATTGTGCCTTGTTCAAAATATTGTCCTGCTAATATGATTTATTCGCAACTGAAAATTTTTGTAGATATTAAATTAACTTTAATGTAATTTGTCATGCAAGTCAAGTGTGGGAAGTTTTTGAACTGCAATGGGATAAAATAGGGTATCAGGGAATGGAACTATCAGATATTAATGGAATCAAAGGAAAATTAGGAAAACTCAAGGAGATTATTCTAGCTGAAAAATCCATTGCAATTGCTTTTTCAGGCGGTATTGATTCTTCTGTTGTTGCAAAGGTTGCAAAAAATGAACTTAAAAATAAGGCAATTGCAATAACTATAGATTCCGATGTTTTTTCCAATAAGGAGTTGAAATTCTCAAAAGTAATTGCAGGAGAGATAGGTATTAAACATATAATAATTAAATCTTCAAAACTGGAGGACCCTGTATTTGTCAATAATTCTGAAAATCGTTGTTACCATTGTAAAGGAAGAGAAATAGAGTTGATTTGGCAGGTGGCAAAGGAACATGGCATTAAAAGTGTTGCATATGGTGTTAATATATCCGACAAAAAGGAACATAGACCCGGGATTAAGGCTTTAATGGAAAGCAATATTTTTTTCCCCCTGGAAAAGGCAGGTATTGGCAAGCCAGTTATGCCTCAAATTGCCAGATATCTAGGCTTGTCAAATTATAATATGCCCTCAACAACCTGCCTTGCATCAAGGATACCCTATGGCAACAAGATAAATAAAGAGAAGTTGATACAGATTGAAAAGGCAGAAAGTTTTTTAATTGTACTTGGACTCAGCGACTCACGGGTCAGGCACCATGGAGATATTGCCAGGATAGAGGTGTCAAAAAATGAAATTGAGAAAATTATCCTTAACAAAATTTCCATTGTTAATAAATTTAAAGAGTTAGGGTTTCAATATGTTACCCTTGATTTGCAGGGGTATCGTTCAGGCAGTATGGATGAGGTAATAAAAAATTCTGGAGCATGAATTGTATTGTTCGCTATGGAGAACGCAATTGATTGGAGGGTTGAACAGCCAATTTATTTTTTATAGTCAATATTGATCATGCTGAACATCCTTTTTTTAAAATATAAAAAAATCATTGACCCAGGAATAAGCATCATATAATATAGATATTTTAGCATAGTGTTCGTTATAGTGAAGATGCATTATATTGATTAATTTTTTTAGATATTGGAGGTTGCAGTAATGGAACCTAAAACCTTAATAGTTTATCCGGAAAAATGCAATAATTGCAAGGATTGTGAGACTGCCTGTATCGAATCACGTTCTACCCTCACAAGCTCTGGTCTCTCCTGCATACGTATTATGAGAGAGCAAATCTCAAAGGTTGAATCAGATGATGACTTTTTCTTTCCTGTTGCCTGTAAACAATGTGACAAACCACCTTGTCTTGCTGTATGTCCCAAAGAGGCTATTTATCAGGATAAAGAGACAGACAGGGTTTTAATAGATCGTCAAAAATGTGTTGGATGCGGGATGTGTGTTACGTCCTGTCCCTTTGGAGCGATGAAAATTGATAAAAAAAGAGGTAAATCCTATAAATGTGACCTCTGTGCAGGTGATCCTCAATGTGTAAAGGTTTGCGAACCCCAAGCCCTTGAATATTTAGATTTTGAAATGCTTAAATACCCTAATATGTATAATGCTGCCAATAAATTAGCATGGGTAAAACAACCATCACTCAAAGAGTCTTTAGGGAGGGATTGAAATAATGGTAAGTTTTAAGGTAAATGAAAAATGCAACGGATGCCTTGCCTGTGTCCAAAATTGTCCGGCAACAGCGTTAAAATATAATGATTTAAAGGACAAACGGGAAATTTTGCATAATATGTCTGTCTGCGCAAGGTGTGGTCATTGCTGGAGAATTTGTCCCCAGGATGCAATTGAGTTTAAGGAGTTGATTTCAGGAGAGTTTGAACTTGTAACCTCCCTTGATTTAGTGCATTGTAAGGTGTGTGGTGAACCTGTGTTTACAGCAAATCTTGGTGAAAAAGTATCCAGTGACTTAAAAAGTGCTGTGGATGCATTATGTCCTGAACATAAAGGTGCAAATTTAAGTAAAACATGGAAAAAACTCTCGCAAAAATGAGCTTTATAACAGGAGATATCAAATGATAGTAGGTGAACATAAACCAATTGAAGAAGTAATAGAATCTATCAAGGAGTATAAAAATGTTCTTGTTGTCGGGTGTCAAACCTGCGTTTCAGTCAGCCTTACAGGTGGTGACAAGGCAGCGCGTGAACTTTCAGAGTCTTTAAACCATGTTTTTAAAGATTCCAAAGCAGTATCAAAATTTAAAAGCACCTCGCTGGAAAGACAATGTGAAAAGGATTGGATAGATCCTTTTTTTGAGAGCGTTGATGGCTATGATGCTATTTTATCCCTTGCCTGTGGTGCAGGTGTACAGACCATGGCAGATATGTTTGACATCCCTGTGATCCCCGGGCTTAACACAACTTTCATCGGTGCGCTGGACAAAGCAGGAGTTTTAAATGAAAAATGTGTGGGGTGCGGTGATTGCGTTCTTGCCCTGACCGGTGGAATCTGTCCCGTTGCAAGGTGTGCAAAAAGTATCTTTAATGGACCCTGTGGCGGATCCAATAAAGGACTGTGTGAAGTGAGCATCAGCCTTGGCAGAGATATAGAGTGTGCATGGCATTTAATAGTTGAACGTCTCACAAAACTTGGTAAGCTTGATAATTATTCTAAAATCAATCAACACAAAAACTGGGCTGTAAGCAATGCCGGCGGACCAAGACAGTTGATACATCCAGGAGAAGCCCCTTTTTAAAGCCTGCAATTGAATCCATATACAAGTATTTGGTGTTTTCAGGGTTTTTGTGTTTTAGAAGAGGCAATAGGTTTCCCTGTTTGTTTTTCAATATCCAGGCACCTGTTTAGCAGCACCATCACCTTTTCTTATGTTTCTTCTGCAAACACCTCGTAATGAATCACTTTATCTTCAAATTCAAGCAAGAATTTTTCATCTTCTGCATAATATTTTGCTTTTTCAAAATCTTCCCCGGCAAAATTTTTAATCACATCAATATTTTCCCAAAATGTAATTAATGTAAAGTGCCCTATATCATTGTCTACATTTCTTAAAAATGTCAATTTAACAAAACCATCTGTCTTTTTGTAGTCAGGTATTGCTTTTACTTTCATAAATTCTGTGTATTCGTCAAAATCTTCAACTTTTGTTCTTCCATGCCAAATCCTTGCAATCATATATGTCTCCTTTACAATATTTTCAAGTCTCCCCTTGCTGTTGCTCCTGATATACCCTTAAAATTTTTCATATTCCGACCTACTTCTTCTTCCATATCTTTAAACCAAGTGTATCCCAAAGAATACCAGGGATTTAGTTTATAATTAAAAATTTGGTCTCCATGAAATTTAAAATAACCCGTAGGAAATGCTGTATTATTCGTAAGCGCTTAACAAACCCCATCTGCAAAATTAATAATATTTATGCCATAGTAAGTCAACTTTAAATTTAAAAGATAAGGAGGACTTATTCCATGGCACAAAAGATACAAACACAAGTAAACCAGAGGAT
>Ga0256845_1002060_pt1 | contig 15015 bp, 17 predicted proteins | sample RiftiametaG_FD_189101 | JGI IMG/M metagenome (GOLD analysis project Ga0256845, IMG submission 189101) | Tube worm associated microbial communities from hydrothermal vent at the East Pacific Rise, Pacific Ocean - Riftia | ecosystem: Host-associated > Annelida > Integument > Unclassified ...
TAGAAATCAAGTAATTCTTTTTTTAGATAATCAAATCTGGAAAGAAAAAGAATTTGAGAAAATACTCTCAGATAATTTTCAAATTATTAAACCCGATTTTTAGGGTTCCTATGTGTAGTGAGTATAGCAAAGTGATAAATACGTTTTCTAAAAGTATAGAAAATTGTATTTCATAAACTAAGCCTCGCAATAATTTTGCAAGGCTTAGTTTATTCAGTTTTAAAATTTCTACCCATTCATAGAAATCAAAAACTCTTCATTATTTTTAGTTTGTTTAATACGATCATTTATGAATTCCATAGCTTCTACAGGGTTCATGTCTGCAAGATATTTACGTAATACCCACATACGTTGAAGTGTAGTTTCATCAAGCAATATATCGTCTCTACGTGTACTAGAAGACGTAAGATCGATGGCTGGAAAAATTCTTCGATTAGATATTTTTCTATCCAATTGAAGTTCCATGTTACCAGTTCCTTTAAATTCTTCAAAAATAACCTCGTCCATTTTAGAACCAGTTTCAGTAAGTGCAGTTGCAATTATTGTTAAAGAACCACCATTTTCTATATTTCGCGCAGCTCCAAAGAAACGTTTTGGTTTGTGAAGCGCGTTCGCGTCTACACCACCACTCAATATTTTACCACTTGCTGGTTGCACAGTGTTGTAAGCACGTGCCAAACGCGTAATAGAATCTAATAGTATAACCACATCGTGGCCACATTCTACCAATCTTTTTGCTTTGTCGATAACTAAGTTTGCAACACGAACGTGCTCTGTAGCTTCTTTATCGAAGGTTGAAGCTACTACCTCGCCACGAACATTTCGTTGCATATCGGTAACTTCTTCCGGTCTTTCATCTATTAAAAGAATGATTTGGTAAACTTCTGGATGGTTCGCAGCTATTGCGTTTGCAATATCTTTCAGCAACATTGTTTTACCTGTTTTAGGTTGCGAAACGATCATTCCACGTTGTCCTTTTCCAATAGGAGTAAAAAGATCCATGATTCTCGTAGAAATAGTACTCTGCTTATCGGCAAGATTAAATTTTTCTTGTGGGAAAAGCGGTGTTAAGTGTTCAAATGAAATACGGTCGCGAACTACATTTGGGCTTAAACCGTTTATCTTATTCACCTTAATTAATGGAAAATATTTTTCACCTTCTTTTGGTGGACGTACTTCACCTAAAACCGTATCTCCAGTTTTTAATCCGAAAAGACGAATTTGCGATTGTGAAACGTAAATATCATCGGGCGAAGACAAATAGTTGTAATCGCTAGAGCGCAAAAAGCCGTAGCCATCCTGCATAATATCTAGTACACCTTCACTTTCAATTATACCGTCAAACTCATAATCTGGCTCACGATAGCGATTGCGGGAATCTTTATTTCCGTTACTTCGGTTATCCTGCACATTACCATCTTTTTGTCTGCTTTGGCTTTTCTGGCGGTTGTCAGAATTATTGTTGTCGGTACGCTGGGTTTTTTGACGATTGTCTTTATCACCAGGAGCTGGCCGTGGGTTTGGCTTTTTGTGTTGCGGTTTCCTGTCGTTTTCCTTTTTGTCGTTTTTATCGGTGGTCGAGCGAGTATCATCTGTAGCTTTTTTATCGTCATCACTTTTTTTATCGTGATTCGGTTTTTTAGGCTGAGGCTTTTTGCTTCGAGTGTCGTTTCGCTGAGGTCGTGGTTTTTGGACTTTCTCGCGATTGTCATTTGAAGAAGGTTTTTCTTCAGTCTTTGTTTCCGAAGAAGATTCCTCTGCTTTTAAAACCGCTTTAACCGCTTTGGGATTTGCCGCTTGGTAATCAAGAATTTGATATACTAAATCTAATTTTTTTTGTGTGCGATATTTCGGCACATTAAGCTCTTTCGCTATATCCTGTAATTCAGGAAGCTTTTTACTTTTTAATTCTGAAATTTCTAACATGTAAGAATACTGTAGTTAAAGTTTATACTGTTGAGTCCCTTTTGAGAAGGTAAGTACGTTGAAAATTTTTATGAAGACTAAGTAACCTTGATTGAGTTGGTTACGTATAGATACTGCAATAATACAATAATAAATTAAAAAGTAGTGTTATTTTTTTTAAAAAGATAACGTATTTTCGCAAAGTAATTAGAGATTTCAGAAAATGATTCAACGTATTCAAACCATTTATTTAGTCATTTCCGCCATTATTATGGCAGTTTTATATATGTGGTTTCCAGCTGTGTTGGGAACGGATGGCTCGGTAATATTGGAGCGTAATGAGCCTTTGTTATTCGGACTAATATTCGTTTCAATTGCTTTGGCAATCATTTCAATACTAAGTTTTAAAAAACGGCAGTTGCAGTTTGTGCTTAACCGCCTAAATATAATATCAAACTTTATATTACTGGGAGTTTTCGTTTACAGGTTGCTAACTTTATCCGGAGAAACTATTGTTTCAGAGAAGGGTATTGGGGTGCTTTTCCCCATCATTTCTATCGTATTTTTAGTACTGGCCAATAAGGCCATTAAAAGGGATGAGGACCTCGTAAAATCTGTTGATCGTTTGCGATAAACCAATCTTGGTATATTAGTGCAGGACCCCTAGAGTATGCCAACTTTAGGGGTTTTTTGTTTTTCATTCTGAAAGGTCAAGATACAAAATTTGGTTTGTATTCCTAATCAACGGTGACTGAGTGATCCTGATGAATATCGGGATTCATCAGGATTGTCCTGAAGCCCCGAATTCAATAACCTCCAAATTCTGGATTTTCTCTCCATCAATTTCAAACCGAAGCATTGTGCGTACTTTTTGAAAACCGTGTTTACCAGCAGCACCAGGATTCATATGAAGTAGTTTTGTAGTTTTATCAGGCATTACTTTTAAAATATGCGAATGGCCGCAGATGAAAATTTTCGGGGGATTACTATAAATTTCTTGCCTGATTGATGGATTGTACTTTCCTGGATAACCGCCAATATGCGTTATCCAAACATCAACACCTTCACACATAAAACGATTGTGCAACGGAAATTCCATTCGTGCTTCTGTACCGTCAATATTGCCGTAAACGGCTCGTAATGGTTTCAGTTTTTTTATGGCATCCGTAACCGACAGGTCGCCAATATCGCCTGCGTGCCATACTTCATCCGCTTGTTTTACATAGTTCAAGATTTTTTTATCTATATAACTATGGGTGTCGCTAAGGAGGAGGATTTTTTTCAAAATATGTGGAATTGATAGATTGCGAAGGTATTTAAGTTTTTCAAATTTATAACAGAATTGCTGGATTGTAAATTGTAATTTTGTCAATTCCGAAAAAAAACCAAATTGCGATACTTTATTGAAATAGCCTATAACGGCAAAAACTATTTTGGATGGCAGCGCCAACCTGAGCAAATTAGCGTACAGCAGGTTTTGGAAGAAACGCTTTCTACATTGCTTCGCGAAGAAATAAAAGTTATGGGTGCTGGAAGAACAGATTCTGGTGTACACGCAAAACAGCTTTTTGCACATTTTGATTTTGAAGCAATTGAAAATTTTGAGGAACTAATTTTCAGAATGAATTCTTTTCTTCCGAAGGATATTTCAGTAAAAAATATTTTTGAAGTAAAAGAAGATGCTCACGCTCGATTTGATGCCGTTGAAAGGGAATACGAATATATTATTTCACTTAAAAAAGACCCGTTTTCACAGGATTTTGCGTTTCAGATAAATAATGAGCCAGATGTAGCTTTAATGAACCAAGCTGCTAAATTACTATTGCATCATAAGGATTTTCAATCCTTTTCACGTTCTAAAACTGATGTGAAAACGTACAATTGTACCATTGTAAAAGCGCATTGGGAAGCTGAAAATAATAGCCTTATTTTTACAATCGCAGCAGATCGTTTTCTGCGCAATATGGTCAGAGCAATCGTTGGGACGCTTTTGGATGTTGGTTACGGAAAAACTTCTTTAGAAGATTTTAAAGCAATATTGAATAGTAAAAGTAGGGAGGAGGCTGGCGCATCGGCACCGGCGTACGGGTTGTATTTGACAAAAGTGGCTTATCCAGATTCAATTGATTTAAAATGAAATAAGTAAAATATTTTTTTAATTAGGAATAAAGAATCCCAAATTAACGAATTAACAAATAAAAGTGTCAGAAAAAACAGGCAGCGCATTCGATTTTAAACTTTTTAAAAGACTTTTAGCTTTTACGAAGCCTTACCGCCGTATATTCTATTTTGTTGCGTTTGCAGCCATAGTAATGTCCGCCCTTGCGGTATTGCGCCCGTATCTTTTACGTTTGGCGATTGATAACTCAATGGTTCCAAAAGACGGCGTAGGGTTTATGGAATACATCATTTTAATGATTGTGGTTCTGTTGTTGGAAGTTATTTTTCAATTTGCTTTTATCTTTTACACAAATTGGCTCGGGCAAAGTGTAATCCGCGATTTGCGCCAAAAACTCTTCAAACTAATGATGAGTTTTAAAATGAAATATTTTGACAAAAGTGCGGTGGGAAGACTAACAACCAGAGCTGTAAATGATGTGGAAACCATTTCAAGTATTTTCAGCGAAGGACTTTTTATGATTATAAGCGATTTGCTTAAAATGGTTGTAATTGCAGGGTTTATGCTAACCCAAAGCTGGCGATTATCGTTGATTGTTTTTATTGTTTTGCCTTTTATTTTATATGCAACACGAGTTTTTCAAAAAGCGATGAAAGTTGCTTTTGAAGACGTTCGTAACCAAGTTGCAAATTTGAACACATTTGTACAAGAGCGTATAACGGGAATGAAAATAGTTCAGATTTTCACTCGTGAAAAAACGGAATATGAACAATTTCAAGAAATTAATAGAAAACATAGAAAAGCGTGGATAAAAACCGTTTGGTATAACTCCATATTTTTCCCAATTGCAGAAACAGCGGGAGCTGTGGCAACAGGTTTGGTGGTTTGGTATGGCGGTTTAAATGTTATTAGTGGGGGAGCTGTTACCTTAGGTATTGTGGTTGCATTTATACAATATTCCGAAATGCTTTTCAGACCACTTAGGCAGATTGCAGATAAATTCAACACCTTACAAATGGGAATGGTTGCTGCAAACCGTGTTTTCGAAATTCTCGATACTAAATCACACATTTCAGATTCGGGAACGTTAGATTATACAAGTACCAAAGGCAAAATTGAATTTAAAAATGTTCGCTTTGGCTATAATGAAGATGAAGAAGTTATAAAAGGAATTTCATTTAAAGCTAATTCAGGTGAAACCGTTGCCATCGTTGGTGCTACGGGTGCTGGGAAAAGCACGATTATCAATTTACTAAATCGTTTTTATGAAATTAACGAAGGTGAAATTCTAATTGACGGAATTTCTTTGAAAGACTATAAATTGGCTTCCATAAGAAGTGAAATAGCTGTGGTTTTGCAGGATGTTTTCCTTTTTGCAGATTCAATTTTGAATAATATTACACTCAACAATTCAAATATTTCTGAAGAAGAAGTTATTACGGCGGCAAAGGAAATTGGAGTTCATAAATTTATAGAATCGCTTCCAGGAGGGTATCATTATAATGTGAAAGAACGCGGTAGTATGCTTTCTTCGGGTCAGAGACAGCTTATTTCGTTTTTACGCGCTTATGTTAGTAAACCAAGTATTTTGGTTTTAGATGAAGCGACTTCTTCGGTAGATACCTATTCAGAAGAATTAATACAAACCGCAACCGATAAAATTACAAAGGGACGAACTTCAATAGTAATTGCGCACCGTTTAGCAACGATTAAAAAAGCCGATAAAATCATAGTGATGGATGCAGGGGAAATAGTGGAAGAAGGCACACACAAAGAGTTATTGAAACTTGAAAATGGTTTTTACAGAAATCTTTATGAAGTACAGTTTATGGTCGAAGAGGCTAGTTAAAGCTAACTCAAATCCTTCTTCAGAATAGTAAATAGTTCATCTGTGTTTTCATAAAGCACAAAATCGCCATCTTTTAAATAGGAAATCTGTCCATTTTCTTCGGAAACAACCAGACAAACTGCATCTGTTTTTTCAGTAATACCAACCGCTGCACGATGTCTAAGTCCGAATCGTAACGGTATTTTTTTGTCGTTAGAAACGGGTAGAATAACACGCGTTGCCGTAATTCTATTTTCCTCAATAATCATTGCACCATCGTGTAACGGACTATTTTTAAAGAAGACACTTTCAATAATGGGTTGGTTTACTTCCAGATTCATTTCGTCTCCGCTATTTTTCACAAAATCGAGACTATTGTTACGTTGCAATACAATTAAAGCACCTGTATTTGTAGATGACATTTTTTTGCAGGCAGCAACGATTCCTTCAATATTAGTGTTGGATGCGGTATCTTTTCCAAAATTTTTAAAAAATCGTCGCCGGGCATTAAAATTTGTAGAACCAACCATAAGCAAAAACTTACGTATTTCGGGTTGAAAAACCACAACCAGTGCGAACATACCTACACCTAAAAAGCCTCCGAGAATCTTACTTAAAAGCTCCATTTCTAAAAGTTGGGTAACCACGAAAATGGCGTAAATAATAATAATTCCCACCAAAATATTGATGGCTACAGTACCTTTTACCAAATTATAGAGATAGTAAAGCAGGAGTGCCACTAGCACAATATCTACAATATCTATAATTCTAAGGTCTAAAAAATCCAAGGTTTTGCGTTTTTTGTAAAAGTAGTTTAAAAAATATTCAATATTCAATGAGCAGAATTATTGTTCAACTTTAATTAATAAAAAAATAAGTTCGCGCTACATTCTAATCTTTAAATCTCTACCCCCCCCCCTTGATTCTGGTTACATTACACCATAATTTCACACACTCCACAGCTTCTTTAACATCGTGAACTCTTAAAATTGAAGCACCTTTTAAAAGTGCAATTGTATTTAGCGCAGTAGTTCCGTTTAAGGCATTTTCTGCTGAGGTTTCCAAGGTTTTATAAATGAATGATTTTCTTGAAACGCCTACTAAATTTGGCACTCCTAAATTTTGAAAAAGCTCTAAATTATTCAAAAGCTCAAAACTTTGGGCGCTTGTTTTTGCGAAACCAAAACCTGAATCGGCAATAATATCGTTTATGCCTTCGGCTCTTGCTAGTGCTATTTTTTCAGATAAATCTTTTATAACTTCAACTGTTACATTTTTATAATCTGTTAGTTTGGTCATTGTTTTTGGCGTGCCACGCATATGCATTAAAATGTAGGGTACTTTCAGGTTTGCAACGGTTTTATACATTTCGGCATCTAGCGCTCCGCCAGAAACGTCGTTTACCATTGCTGCTCCAGTTTCAACAGCCTTTTTTGCAACGTTGCTTCTAAAGGTATCTACAGAAATTAATGATTCGGGAAATTTTTTCAGAATTGCTTCAATTGCTCCTAAAACTCTTCGTATTTCTTCATCTTCCGAAATTTCATCTGCGCCAGGTCGTGAGCTATAACCGCCAATATCTAGAAACGTTGCACCTTCCGAAAGCATTTTTTCGGTCTGTTTTAAAATAGCTGTTTCAGAAAAAGTTTTTCCGCCATCGTAAAACGAATCTGGCGTTACATTTATAATACCCATTACTTTGGGTATAGAAAGGTCTAAAAGGTTGCCGCGGCAATTAAGGGTCTGCAATTTTTTAAATTGATTTATTTACCCGAAATTTACGCAAAATCTTACAAACCACTAATGGCAGACACTTCAAATCAATATAACGATCAGATTGAAAAATGCAGAGGGCTGTTTATCAATAAAATGCACGATTATGGAAGTGCGTGGCGAATCCTCAGACTTCCATCATTAACGGATCAAATTTTTATAAAAGCGCAACGCATTCGCGGTTTACAGCAAAATAAAGAACAAAAAATAGCCGAAGGTGAAGTAAGCGAGTTTATAGGCATCGTAAATTATTCGGTAATGGCGCTAATTCAGATTGAAAAAGGAGTAGTGGAGCAACCAGATTTATCGTTAGAAGAAGCCACCCAACTTTATGATGAGCACGTTGCAAAAACCAAGCAGTTAATGCTTGACAAAAACCACGATTATGGAGAGGCATGGCGAGATATGCGGGTAAGTTCGTTAACAGATTTAATTCTTCAGAAATTATTACGTGTAAAACAAATTGAAAATAATAGAGGGAAAACGCTTGTTTCCGAGGGAATAGATGCCAATTATCAAGACATGATTAATTATGCTGTGTTTGCGTTGATTCATTTGGAAGAAAAAAAATAAATTAAAGAATAAAGAAGTATGAAAATATTAGTAGGAATATCACGAATAATAGTCGGAGTACTATTCATTATTAGCGGTTTAGTAAAACTAAATGACCCTGTTGGTTTTGGTTTTAAATTGCAAGATTACTTCGCACCCGAAGTTTTGGATCTTGGTTTTTTAGTGCCGTACGCACTTTTAATAGCAATTTTTGCAGTAATTTTTGAAGTATTGGTCGGCGTTGCGCTGCTTCTTGGTTACCTAAAAAAGTTTACGCTTTGGGCAATTTTATTGATGATCGTGTTTTTTACATTCCTAACATTTTATTCAGCATACTTCAATAAAGTAACCGATTGTGGTTGCTTTGGCGATGCAATACCGCTAACGCCGTGGGAATCTTTTACTAAAGATATTGTGCTACTTGTTTTAATAATAATACTCTTTATAGGAAGAAAATATATAAAGCCGTTTTTCACTTCAGGAACTCGTAGTATCGCTATTTTAGCTTCTTTCATAGTTTGTCTAGGGATCTCGTATTATGTATTAATGCATTTGCCAATAATAGATTTTAGACCCTATAAAATTGGTGCAAATATTAAAGAAGGAATGACGGTTCCTGAAGACGCAGCAGGCCCTGTTTATGAATATATGTGGAAATTTAATGTGAATGGTGAAGAAAAAATAATTACCACAAATGGTGAATATCCAAAGGTTGACGGTGAGTTGATAGATACTGAAACTAAAATGATAAGCGAAGGATATACCCCGCCAATCCACGATTTTACAATGGAGCGTGATGGGGAAGATTTTACAACTCAATTTTTAGATGAAGAAAATCTTGTAGTTATAATCGCGTATAGCTTAGGCAATACTGAAAAAGATGGCTACACACCAGTAAAAGAAATTACAGATGAAGCTATAAAAAATGGTTATAATGTAATTGGCCTTTCGGCTTCATCTCAAGAAATGACGGAAGCTTTAACAGAAGAATATAAACTAAATTTCAAATTCTATTTCTGCGACGAAACTACTTTGAAGACAATAGTACGTAGCAATCCAGGAATTTTAGAGCTTGATAAAGGAACCATAAAACAAAAATTTCATTGGAATGACGTTCATGAATTGCAACTTCCAGCTGTTGAAAACGCAACCCCAAAATTGGATATTTCTCTAAAAGAACGTTTGGATAGTATTTCGATTTTAGACCAGAAATACCGTTTGTTAATGCAAGCTAAATCTTTGGAAGAAAGAAAGAAGTTAGGTGAAAAAATGGGGCTTTCCGAAGCTGAATACAGCGGTGATCTTTCGCAAATGCAAATCGTTCTAGATAGTGTAAACATGATTTTTGTTGAAAAATATTTTAGACAAAAAGGCTATCCAGGCAAATCTGTGGTAGGCGAAGAATCTAAATTAATAGCGTGGAACGTTTTACAACATAATCCAGATAAAATCCCGCTGTTTTTACCATTAATTAAAGAAGCTGCTGAAGCTGGCGAAATACCTAAAGCTTCTGCTGCAATGATGGAGGATCGTTATTTAATGATGGAAGGAAGACCACAAGTTTATGGTACACAAGGAATGAGTTATGACGATGCAAGAGGCTCTTTTATTTGGCCGATAGAAAACCCTGAAACCATAAATGAAAGAAGAAAAGAAGCAGGATTTGATGAAACGATAGAGGAGTATGCAAAAATCCTTTTTGGTGAGAATTTTATATACGAGCCAAAAACAATGGAGCAAATAAAAGATTAGACAATCGAACTAGAAATAGAAATAGAAAATAATAATAGATAATTAATAATAGTGTTAGGCTACATACTTCAAAAATTAGGATATGCACTGCTCACATTGTTTGGCGTTGTAACCGTTATTTTTCTACTATTTGCAATCCTTCCTGGTGATCCTGCTAGAATGATGTTGGGTCAAAATGAGACGGCTGAGCAGCTTGCGGTTGTAAAAAAGAAGTATGGTTTTGACCAACCCATTTCAGTACAATATGTTAGGTATTTAAACGATTTATCGCCGATATCTTTTCATAGTAAAAATCCTGAAGATTACACATTTCTTACTGAAGGAAAGTACAATGCAACACTTTTATTTTCAATAGGAAATACAAATATTGTTTTAAAAACACCGTATTTACGCGAGTCTTTTCAAAAAAATGGAAAAGAAGTAAGCGCGATTATTGCCGAAACACTTCCAAACACATTCATATTAGCAGTTTCAGCAATTTTAATTGCAATGATTATCGGTGTTTTTCTGGGAATAATCTCAGTACTTTCTAAGGATGGATTTATAGATAAAGCAATTCAGTTGGTAAGTACTATAGGAATGAGCGTTCCATCATTTTTTAGTGCCATTATTTTTGCATGGATTTTTGGTTTTCTGCTTCACGAATACACAAATTTGAATATGACAGGAAGCCTTTATGAAGTTGATGATTTCGGCAACGGCAAATACATTCAATGGAAAAATTTAATACTTCCTGCCATTGTTTTGGGCATTCGCCCGTTGGCGGTTGTTAGCCAATTAATGCGAAATTCATTATTAGAAGTTTTAAACCAAGATTACATTCGTACGGCAAAGGCAAAAGGGCTTTCATTTTATCAAATTATAAAAAGACACGCACTTAAAAACTCATTAAACCCTGTGGTAACGGCAATTTCAGGTTGGTTTGCAAGTATGCTCGCTGGAGCGGTTTTTGTGGAATACATTTTTGGATGGAATGGTTTGGGAAAAGAAATCGTAAATGCTTTGAACACCTTGGATTTGCCAATAATTATGGGTGCCGTTTTGGTAATAGCTACATTATTCATAATAATCAATATTTTTGTAGATATAATTTACGCTTGGTTGGATCCTAAAATTAGTAGTCAGTAAATTTGTAATAACATTCAATTTATGAAAACATTCATTATATTTTTTCTTTTTGTTTTTTTCGCACAAGCACAGCAAAAGACCTTTACTGAGGCTGCGTTAAGCGATGTTTTTCTTTCTGAAAATAACAAAGAAATAAATCTTTCAGAAATACTTCAGCAGTACAAGGGAAAAACTGTTTTTATAGACATCTGGGCCAGTTGGTGCAAGGATTGTATTGTTGGTATACCAAAAGTGCAGAAGCTTCGCGAAGCCAATCCAGAAATGGTTTTCCTATTCCTTTCATTAGATAAAGAAACTAAAAGTTGGAAACACGGCATTGAAAAATATAGTGTAGTTGGCGAAAATTATTATATTCCTTCTGGCTGGAAAGGACCTTTCTGTTCCTCAATAGATTTAGATTGGATTCCAAGATATATTGTTCTAAATCCTGAAGGAGAAATTAGCGTATACAAAGCCATTGAAACAAATGACGAAAACCTTTTAAAAGCATTGAAATGAGAAAAAATATAGTTGCGGGAAACTGGAAAATGAATAACGATCTGACAGAAACGGAAATGTTTTTAGTTGAATTGAAAAAGCAAGTATTTCCTGAAAATGCAGAAGTGATGATTGCACCGCCTTTTACAAATTTAAACCACGCATTTAAATCGTTGCGAGAGCATCCAGTGGCTGTTGCCGCACAAAATATGCATCAAAGTGAAGAAGGAGCCTTTACAGGTGAAATTTCTGCTAAAATGCTGAAAAGTGTAGGTGTTTCAAACGTAATAATCGGTCACAGTGAACGTCGTGCATATTTTAATGAAGATAATGCAATACTTGCCGAAAAAGTAAATACCGCTTTAAAAAATGAAATGACCGTGATTTTCTGCATAGGTGAAGAACTTGAGGACAGAAAAAAAGAGGGCCATTTTAAACTAATAAAAGCCCAACTAACTGAAGGACTTTTTCATGTTGCAAATGAAGCTTGGAAAAGTATAATTATTGCCTACGAACCCGTTTGGGCCATAGGCACTGGCGAAACCGCCTGCCCAGAGCAAGTGCAGGAAATGCATAACTTCATCAGAAAAACCATTGCAGAAAAGTATTCAAAAGCAATTGCTGAAGATGTTTCAATATTGTACGGTGGAAGTGTAAAACCAGATAATGCAACTGAAATATTTGGACAAAGTGATGTAGATGGCGGCTTAATTGGCGGAGCATCACTTAAAGTTGATAGTTTTATGAAAATTGTAAATTCTTTTTAATGTCACAGATTTATATTGGTTACGATTTTAAAGTAACTCCACTACAACCAGGAACCGAAATCCTAATTGCTGAACTTGGCTACGCAGGTTTTGAAAGTTTTGTAGAAACTGAGGAAGGCGTTACGGCTTATATTCAAAAGGATGATTGGAATGCTGCTATTTTAGAAGCAATAAACATACTCTCTTCAGATGAATTTAAAATTGAATATACTTTTTCAGAAATTGAACAAGTAAACTGGAATGAAGAGTGGGAAAAAAACTTCGACCCTATTGAAGTGGATGGAAAATGTACCGTACGCGCGCCTTTTCACCCGCAGAAAAATTTTGAATACGAAATTGTAATCGAGCCTAAAATGTCTTTCGGTACGGGTCATCATGAAACTACTTTTATGATGCTTCAATTTATTTTAGAAAATAATTTTGAAAACAAAACGGTGCTTGATATGGGTTGCGGCACGGCAGTTTTGGCTATTTTGGCAGCAATGCGAGGTGCTTCAAAACTGGATGCTATCGATATTGATGAATGGTGTTTTGAAAATTCATTAGAGAATATTGAAAGAAACAATTGCGAAAATATTTCAGTCTTTTTAGGCGATGCTTCTTTATTAAGAGAAAAAAAATACGATATAATAATAGCTAACATAAACCGAAATATTTTACTCAATGATATGGAAGCTTATAGAAAATGCTTAGATGCAAATGGCGAACTTTATTTAAGTGGTTTTTATAAAGAAGATTTGCCAATTATCACCGAATGTTGCAATAACCTAGGACTTCGATTCGTTGAAAATAAAGAGAAAAATAACTGGATTGCCGCAAAATTTGTACTTTAGTGTAAACGAATTAACGAATCCCGAATTAATATTTAAAAGTTTTGAGTACAAAAGAAAAAATACAAGAAGATGTTGCCGTTGCCGAAAAGGAAAGCAACCAAAATGAAATTGTGCTTTACAATGACGATGTAAACACCTTCGACCACGTAATAAACAGCCTAATATTCGCCTGCGAGCACACGCCGGAACAGGCCGAACAATGTTCAATAATTGTTCATTACAAAGGAAAATGTACTGTGAAAACGGGTGAGATTAAAGAGCTAGAACCACGTTGTTCCAAGCTTTTAGAAGCAGGTTTAAGTGCAGAAATAGTTTAAAACCATTCAAAATATAAAAGCATAAAAAAACCACGTTTTTTAAAACGTGGTTTTTTTGCTTGTGACCTTGCCAAGATTCAAACTTGGAACCTCCTGAGCCGTAATCAGGTGCGCTATTCAGTTGCGCCACAAGGCCAATTTATTTCCGCTTTAAGCGGTTGCAAATATATTTATTTTTAACTTGCAGTACAAATTAAAGTATCTAAAAAATGAATTTATCTGAATATATCCGCAATATTGAAAATTTTCCAAAGCAAGGTATTCATTTTAAGGATATTACACCTCTATTGGCAAGCCAAGAAGCAACCGAGTTTTGTGTGCAACAATTACTAAAAATGCTAGGTGATCAAAAAATTGATAAAGTTGCGGCCATAGAATCGCGTGGTTTTTTCTTTGGAACATTGCTTGCCCAAAAACTAAATGCTGGTTTTGTACCTATTAGAAAACCTGGAAAACTTCCTTATAGCACATTAAAAGAACCGTATCAACTAGAATATGGTATGGATGCGCTAGAAATTCATGAAGATGCAATAAAAAAAGGAGAGCGAATTTTAATGCATGATGATGTGTTGGCAACCGGTGGTACCGCAAGAGCTGCGTGTAATTTAATTGAAAAATTGGGTGGCGAAATAGTACAATGTAACTTCTTAATTGAACTTGAATTTTTAAATGGAATTAAAAAATTAAGAAATCAAACAGTTAATTCATTATTAAAATATTAATCTAGCGCGTTTTTGGTAACCCAAAGTTTATAGCCAAAAATGGCCATTTGCAATTTTGAGGCCTTAGCCAGATCCAAACCTTTTTAATAAAACTCGGTAAAAGTTTTTTGTTGAGCTTTGCCAATTTTTTGAAAAATGATTTCTTCATATTCAAATATAGCCCCCCCCTTGAAGGGGCTTTTCGTTTTAAATAAAATATAATTTTTTAATTAATAGTAATTCGGTCAATCGCAGAACCCTCATTGCCTTTTATGACGGTATTGGTCTTAGAGCCTTTATTATCGTTTGTTGATACTTTTATGCTTGTAATTTCGCCTGCGTTGTTTCTTTTTACATTTTTATATTCAAAGTCAATCCTGTCCTAAATAAATTTGGGGTACATAAAATCTAACCATTTTACTGGTTTGATAGCCTAAATATATTAATTTTCAAAAAAGACCCCCTTGTACACCTAAGTTTGGTGGCGGTTGTTTTTTGATAAATGGATTATCAAGCCATTTATGTAGGTCTACTTTTACAAAAAGGTTTAGTCTTATAAATGCGACTAAATTAGATAAATACCAAGGGTGTTTTGCCTGAGCTTTTAATGCTTTTAAAATTAGAATGGTTATATACTCACTACACATAGGAACCCTAAAAATCGGGTTTAATAATTTGAAAATTATCTAAGAGTATTTTCTCAAATTCTTTTTCTTTCCAGATTTGATTATCTAAAAAAATAATATGCTTATCCTTTTGTTTCCCCATTAGTTTTTTCGTATTTTAAATTATGAAATTAATAGAATTCACAAAGCACTTTCCTGATGAGCAAAGCTGTAGAGAAGCATTTAGATCATACAGGT